>Ga0302286_10003617_pt1 | contig 10399 bp, 9 predicted proteins | sample III_Fen_E2_3_FD_198765 | JGI IMG/M metagenome (GOLD analysis project Ga0302286, IMG submission 198765) | Peat permafrost microbial communities from Stordalen Mire near Abisko, Sweden - III_Fen_E2_3 | ecosystem: Environmental > Terrestrial > Soil > Wetlands > Permafrost | place: Sweden: Abisko...
CGCATAGTCACTGTTAGATTACTTAGAAAGCATGATATCAGGTGTGCATGAATTGCATGTCAGGAGTATTGTGCATAATAATTTAAGTTTCAAAGCAGTGTGCTTAGTGAATAAGGTTGCGGTGTTGACGAATTTAGAATATGCTAGAGCACCGCATAGATTAGAAAAGGAGGTTAATGATGGAAATTAAGGGATATTGAAGGAGATTAATGGTGAGAATATGAATGAGAGTAATGGACTAGGAGCTGGGAATGTTAGCAGTAGTTAGTAGTTGTTGTTAAAGAGCAGCAACCCATTCAATAGTGTTATAAATAGTAGTAATCCTATTGTAGCTAAGTAAGTATCTTTAAAAGCATCGAAAGCTACAACTCATTCTATTACGAAGCTGTAGACATTAACTGGGAACAATCAAGGAAATAATCCTAATAATGTTCTCCCATTTGTGAATGAGTATTCTGCTCCTGAAGTGAGAGATCAGATCTATTGTGACTATGCATCGGATGTGTATTCCTTAGGGTTATTAGTGCTGTCTAGCTTATGCAATGTCTCATAAGAGAAACTACGAAGAGTCACCGAAGCAGCATATAATCCATTACCAATTACATCTGATCATTATACAAGTCATATTGGCAGGAATATTAATGATAACAGAGGGTCATCTATGTTACAATCTTCCGTAGGATTCATGCAATAATCTACTCTAACATCATCGTTACGTGATATATTAGGCTAGAAATGTCCTGTAGAAATCATTAATGGATTCGAGTCGATGATAGCTAAGAACCCAGAGGATAGAGGATAATGCTCAGATTATCTACCTAAATTTGAGTAGCTGAAATCACTACCACATGTGATAGAATATATCAACGTGCAAAACAAGCTAGCTAGGTTCATATGAACACACAAAAAGAGAAATATTTTATAATGAATGACTTTTATTTTAGAATTATCAGAATGTAATTGTATGAATGTAGGTATGCGTGTTTGTAATAAAAAGAGTGAAGAATTTATAATAGAGAGCTATAAAAGAGAAGAACTAGACATTTCAAAGGATATTAAGAATTAGCTTTGGTCGCGTGGGTAAGAGAGATATATATAGAGAGTGAGATTGAGATACTAAAAGATATATTTTTTTTATCAAATTCAAGGGTTTAATAAATCCAGTAATATTTTTTTATTAACTAAAAATAACTTTTACTAATCTGAACTAAAAGCTACCTGTATCTTCACCATATCTTGTTATTATCTTTCTCAATCAATGGGCGCGCAATGCTGCAGAAGTGATGAGCATGTAGTTAATCATGACAATGGATATATTATCCCAACTGCATAGCCAGTTAGACCAACCATCACACCTATTCAAGGGAGTGTCCTCCGAAGTGACAATAGCCAGCTGGCGACTAGCTAAATGATAAGAACAACTGATAGAGATATATAATAAATTATCGATGAGTTATTGAGTAGCTAAGTGAATCAAACCGATAGAGTTGTTTAGCTAGAAGGAACTAGCTATTATATTGTTAAGAGAGCTACTAATCAAGATAATAACTACAATAACAAGCCATTATCATTGCTCTATGAGAGTTATCGGAAGAATACTAACGATGATATACAATGGGTGAAATACATCGTTTAAAAGTAACAATAGCAAAGATAATCAGCATCATCTTCACCATAAGCTTACTAAACCCTAAAAGTATTCAATAGAATCCTACAGTAAAAACAGACTCAAATCCCTTAAGAAGCATCTGAAATCAGTGTTAATGGAGTTATCATTTAGAATGCTGGGAGCAGAACATGCGGATTATTGGATATTGAAGACAATGCGTTACTAACAAATTATCATCTTAACAGCAATAACAACTCTAGTATCTCTTCTTCTCGACTCCCAGCTGGGAAGAATCCAGCTTATGACCTGACCACCACTGCTGCATATAATATCTTATAAATCGCTGAGTAGTTCTATTCAAAGTTGAATAATCTCTGTAAATAGCATATTTACTTCAAGCCATAAGCTTTCAATGTATCCAATGCCTATTTAGTCAACAACCAACTTAGAATCGACGGGTTTGGATTATTAGATGAGGTATCAATGAGCGTGAGCTACATGCAAGCTAGTTAGCTTTAGGAATCTTCTCGTGTAGGTTATTCAAATGCTACTAATATAACCACTAACAGCAGTTAAGTTGAAGCAATACGAGCTATACGACTTCGTGAGAAGCAAGTTGTCAAAGAAGCAGCTGGGATTGTGCTTAGATTACTCATGAGGACATCTTCATATCAGTCGATTGAAGATTTGTCGTCCTAAGAGCAAGATTGCCCAGAGATGCTCTTGAATTTCTTTTAAAATATCACTTCAGTAGAACCGGAGAGAAGATCAAATGCTGCAGAAGCTGCGTAATAGATTTAATTAATGAGCTTAAATCAGCAAGTTGTGCAGTATATTGCTAAGAAACATAGCTGAGAGAGAGATAAGCACAGATATAAAAAATATATTTATGGTTTATGCATGTTAAGAGATATGAATATTTGATCGTTACTTTGTGGTATTATACTATTTATAGCAGTGGTGGGAGTGTTAGTCCTAGTATTGGGAAATAATAAAAAAGAGCAAATAATAAAGTAAAACAAGATTATTTAATTATTCTTTTAACCGCAATTTCAACTGATCAACAAATCAAACAGACGCACATAATTTATACTTCAACAACAGCAAATATACACTCCATCTCTTGATCTATCATCTATTCATCGCCATCTCCATCTTACTAGTATCTCCCCTACTCTATCCTTTTTATATCATAGTCATAGCTCTTGCATTTATTCTCTTAATTTCTTTTTTTTTGCTCCAGCATCAATATTACTAATCAAACAGTGAGTGACAAAGCATCATTACCTCAAATATTTCAATGACTCATCGATGTTCATCCAGACGTTCAAGTTTGGAAGAGTTGCCGAAGATGTAATATCCCATCAAGGGAATCTCCATGTGCTAAGGCTAAGAGATAGCTGGGGAAAACAGTCAAATACTAATAAGAAAAAGTAAAAATAATTGATTGTATTTTGTAATGACTCATTTGAACATTTGAATTGCTTTAAACAGCCAGTCAGAAGGAACAGTCAGCGTTAAAGGAGCAAAAATAATAGTAACAATATCAATCTTTCTCAACCTTTAGATCAATTTCAAGAGATCACCAGGATAATAATATCAATATTAATCACCGGAGCAATCCATCTACTGAATATCTTCAACAGTCGCAGCATTAATCCTCCTCTCATTCATCATTAAAGAAATCAGTGCCAATCATTCGTAGATTTTCCAGTACAGGATTACCACCCCCTGTAGAACTGTAGTATTAGCAGTAATAATAACTACCTGAATAAAGTAGATTTTCTTCTCAAAACATCAATATCATCGCAAATACTTAAATAAGCAGAAAAAATGAACATAACTAACATAATTAGTATACTTATTAGACAACATCCCAGCAATAACCATATTATTAGTAAAATTAGTAACTACAATTGAATTAATCAAATCCAATTGATTATCTCACAGCACGAGATACTAAACTATCAAATAATCATTTGTTAATGGATCAAGCAATGACAGTAAGAATGGATATCAATGGAGGAAAAAAGTTTAGATCGTTCTCACAAACAGCCATAACCACAGCTACACCCTTTCTTGAGTAATATAAACAGTAATCACCACTTATCCTCCTTCATGATATTTGTACTCCCCATTCTGATTCAGTAAAGCCTCAACTAAATTAATACATAATTCAACGCTAAATCCCTTAGCAGACTACACAATTAATAGAATAACAACAACACCATCAAGGAGTACAACCAAAATAATAATAAATCCAGATACTTTACAACTCCAATTTATGCTCAAATACAGCTGATCTCCCCTTATTCTCAAAGACTACTAACCATAATAAGAGTATTTATTAGATTCATGATATTATTAGCAATTGTAACAGTAATAATAACAGTAACAATATCCCCAATCCAATCTAAACTATTCCATGCAATAACATAAGCATATCTTAGAACGATCGCCCAATCAGCACAATAGCTTCCCATGACGACATATCACATTCTTGTGAGATACCTTAACTAGATCTTCATAGAATCCCTAGTTTTTCCTTCTTTCCTCAAGAAACCACAAAACGAAGTATGTATGACTTACAAAAGATTATATTTACTTAGGAGTTTATTAAAAAAAATTGTTAGAGAGAACTGTAATTTTGTTGTATTGTTGCTAATAGGTAAGAAGGATGATAGAGATGAAGGAGATATATTAGAAGTGTATCAATACAAGAGATAATCTAGGAGAAGTAGTTATTCATAATTATTCATTCCTCCAAGTAATGACAGCACATCATTGATGCAAAGTCAGAATCTACTATTACTGTAGGATAACAATACCAAGAAGCTTATCAGTGAAGATTCAACTTGTAGTGCTTAGTCAATAGGTGATACAACTGCGACTATCAATAGAATAACAAATCATAGTCGTCTTCGTCAAAATCATGAACTTCTAGATAATAATCCAGAATGTTCATAACAAGAGTAATACGAACATGTGATATTGCCCACAACTGAAGGGTCAGTTTAGGAATAATCAGAGTCATTAAGTAGCTATGAAAGGGAGGTATTATCACCTAGCGAAGAAGATGATAAGGACATTTGTGTTCCTAATGAGATAATTTCTCGATTCGAACGACAAAAGAAGTAGGATAATTAGTATGATTAAGAATTCAAATAGGTTAGAGATAATTTAAATAATATTATCAATAACAAAAGTAATATTAAGATAATAGCAGAAAAGGAGAATATTAATGATACAAGCACTGGAGTTTAATGCTCAAATAGTCATACAAGTAGTAGCTCTAAGAATACTAATAATCATCTTTCCAATGTCTAGAGACTAATGGGGTAGATTAAGAGGATTCCTGTGATGGGTAATATTACATCAAACAGAGACATTAATTAAGAACAAATTATACAGAAATAATAGTAACAACAACAGTCATAACCAACTGCGGTAGAATAGTTGTACAGTAAGCTCTAGTCACTGAATAATTCATACTTGCGACTTAGCTCATAAATATAAGAATCAATTAAGTAGCAAATTTAGAATCCTTGAGACATAATTGTTTTAGATATTCATTTAAGGACTAATTTGTTATTGTTTTTTTCTGAAGGAAATATGCAACTAAATTGTTAAATGAAAATGAAAATGAAAAACGAAGCTACATGTAACATTTTTGGGAAAGTATACATTATATAATATATCAGAAGATTTGAAAGGATATGAGGAAAGGAGGAATAAAGGGATCATGTATGTACATATGCTGTTAGGGAGGAGATATCTAAGAGCTGAGAGGGAGGATAAAAGATATTGTGCATAATCGAATGCTACAATCGGTTATTGTTGTTGATGGTGGTGATGGTTATTAGGAGAGATGAGAAATCTTACTTCAGCTACCACTACCACAGAGTATTTTTCATGAAGGAAAATAAAAATGAATCAAAATAGTATCATTACTGATTTTCACCTATCCGAATTCATTTACTATTGTTATTCTCCGTCGTTCCTTCAATTATCTCACTATGCACTAATTGTTTCTCAAAGTCTAGCACACTCACAAGATCGTCTGCTTCATTGATAGCTACGCCATTCAAGGATGTTATCTTCCATTCAGTGAAATCAAAATATTCGCCTTTGTAGATTCCTTTGGCTATTTCTTCTAAGTTCCGCATCCAACTTAGTTGATTCTAGTTATATCTCCAACCACGCTCATACCTTAAAAGCAAGTTCAATATATTCCATATTAACGCACACACTTATTAACTTTAATATATTAATTGATTCATCATCTTACAGTGCTTGTACAGCAGCGAATTGTTAGGTGTCTTCAGGGAAATTATAGAAAATATAAAACAATGTGTCTTCGGGTAGTTTCTTAACAAGACCTGCACTCAGCGTGACTTAAGGCTTCAGATATGATTAAGGAATTGTGAAATTCAATGAATCAGTCTTGATCGAGGGATTCTCAGCAAATGGAGAACCAAATGTGGCATTTATCCTATTTACAAAAACAACAAAAAGAATGAGATTAATACAACAATGTTTCTAATATATTTCATTGTACTGCGTGTCTTGGTTGAGATTTGCTATGCCTGTCTAAGGTATATCCATACCAAAGACATACATGTGTTTTTCTACTGGAGCATTCTTCAACTCATCCATACGACCAATCAATGTTGTCTTCTTCTTTAGATTATCTATTACTACAAAAAAAGCACATCGTTCAAACACACTCGCATACACATATGGGCTAATATTCTCTTTCTTTGAATGTATTGATACCTCCTGATTGTGATTGCAGCATACTCATGAAATTCCCACCATTTCCTGGAAGCATATCATTCTGTGGTTATGATAGTTACTGCTGTTATTACTACAGCTATTACTACTACTACTACATCCTTAGCATCTACTACTGCTATTACTATTATTATACTTGTTTATTTAAGTACTGAGCTCCAATAGGTTGCTACTACTGCTGCTAATACTGCATCTACAAAGGAAATCCACTTTATTGTGAGTTCATAATAGTTTATCAAAAAATAAGCAAACAAATTAACTTTATATTTCCCTTTTTTTGGAGTTCGCTTTTATTTGATTTTTTTATATTTTCTCCTTCCTTTATTGAAATTCATACAATTACAAACACTCCTTCCCATGTTGTCTCTCTCAAATCAACAATCAGACATACAAACACAACAAAAAAAGACAAATTCATACAAAAATATGCATTTATCAACTACAACACTCCTACTCTTTCTAATGATTCTCTCTTTCATCTGACTTCATACACTAGATACGGGAACAATCCAATAAGTGCATTAGTTCCATTATCCAAACCTGGATTGATGAATTTCGAATCGAAATACTCAAAATCACTTGTGATAGCACTCCCATTCATTCCGGCATATGAATACATTTTGCTACTTGTAGATAATGACAAAGTGTATTTATCCTTCTGATTCAGCTTAATAGCTTTCTCAAATGATACCTAAACGATTATGTCCTTCTTATGCAAGGGACTAGTTACCTCGTCAATTAGTACACTCAACTAAGGTAGTTACTGCTGTTACTTTTACTAAGAATATCTATGCTAATGCAAGCAGTGATTCATTGAAATCAACTCCTCAGATGTTATCTCCTATTTCAATAACACCTACAACAACAACAATTAACCAACCCATCATGATATTCCCCCCTAAAAACCAACTTACTTTATCTTCAGCGGTGTCTCCTTCACCGACACACAAGCTAAACAAACCCCCTTCAGTCCCTAGCGTAGCATCTTCAATCAGCGAATACATCCCACATCCCATCAGCCATATTTCTTTATTCGCATATGCTGGAACAGGCTAAAAAGTAACAGCATTGATACCTTCTAATGTCCATGAATCTATTACCATTCCAAATCGCTTACTGCTGATTACTCTATTCGGCGTTTCAAAGTTCATTTACAATAACTTCTCACTGAGTTAAACTAAACTATCTAAACATTTCTGCATTTACTAAATAGCCTCTCGATCTAATATTGAAGCACTCTGCAATACTCTATCGACTTCCTTAACGCGTAATGATTCAGTCATGCTCTCTAACTCACCTAACAAACCAAATTAATCATAAACACACATACGAACACATGTCAAAATCAAAATAAAAACGTACTTCTTACCATCATCACTGTTAATATCAATAAGTGGCATGAATTTGAGTAAATCCTTCTGCAAAGACACAATATCAGGTTCAGGTTAATTCAGTTTCTCCAACAACTATTCAAACGCATCACCTACATAGATATCAGCTTCTTCAAGGAGTCTCTTCATTTAGACTTCAATAGCACTTTCAATATTATCAATAGACTTCCTTATCAATGCGATACGCTATTTAAATCCAATTATGATTTGTTTATGCTTCTTGAGAATATCACATCCACTGCTACCTATTTCTTCGATGACTTTATTATTGAAGGCTTTGTTTAAGGATTTGGTGAGTTCAGACAGTGTTATGCATTAACGAACATGATCGTTGTGATCTTATAGCAAACAATGCGCGCATATCACACCACGATTAGGGCAGCATAGATCGATGCAGACAATATTCAATGGATTTGTTTCATGACCAGATTTTGCACAAAAATTAGAGAGATTGCTATTATTAGTGGTTGTAGAGATACTACTGGAGCTAGAACCTGAACGTTTCCGAAGTTATTGTTGCAGTGCATTATTCCCATTAGCACCAGGATTAGTAGATGCTTGTGAGTTTGGAAGGTCTATCATCTTTTTTATTTGAAGGTTCTATATATATTTTTTAATTAATAGACTAATCTCAAAAGATAATTTATGTTATTCTCATCCTTTCTCAATACTTTTTTGTTTTTGCTAGGAAAAGATTCAAGAGAAGAGAAATTATTCTAACAAAAAAGAGGGAATTATTATGTAGAGATTCTAATACTTTTAAAAACATAACAACAACACACCATAATCTTTTGATATTCTCCGAAACTAGATGGTACGCTTGTCAGTAACTAGCTAGATTCTTATTCAAAAACAGTAAAAAAGCACACCACAAATATTTATGAAATAAATTCTAAATCAGACACATTGAGCACAAGAAATTGATACGAAAAGAAAAACATAAATTGAATTCACTGAAAAAAGGTTATTAAATTTTAGATCAATAGGAAGAAGAAAGAGGAGTTAAGTGAAGAGGGTATCTATGTAAAAGGAGACATTGTTTTACTAATGATGGAGTATGACTACACTAGTCTCTTCATATTTCTATCAGCATCTCTCTTTTGGAGTATCTCGATTTCTATTAATTTTTCTTGTAAAAGAGGTTTTGTTTTAATATTTTATTATTTTTTATTTTATTCCCACAACTTATCACTAAATACAATCCTTTCTATCTTTCTCATTACTAGCTCTACCTCTTCTTAGATCTCTCTTCTTCTCTCTTCCCTATCTCAACAGCAATTATTTCCTTTACCTTTCCCATTCCCTGTAGTAGTATTATTATTATTTTTCTAATCCTATTCTTTCGTTTTACTACTCTTTAACTTCATCTACTATTCTTATTATTCTTAATACTGCGCTTTAAACTTCTCCATGCCCCCTTTCTTCTCGATAACCTTTCTAACTACTGTCTCAAATAACTCATCGACATTTGAATTCTTCTTCGCTGATGTTTCAAAATATTCTATATTATATTACTTTGCTTTCTATAACGCTGCATCAAATTACACTTTTCTCTTCTCCTCTAAATCAGCTTTGTTGCCAACTAATACCATGATGACTTTCGTTAGATCGGCATCATTCTGCAAATCTTTTATCCAATATTCAATCTTATCGAATGAATCATATTCAGATATGTCAAAGACAAGTAATGCACCATCGACTGATCGATAGTATATTGGTGTGATAGTTCTAAATCGCTCTTATCCAGCTGTATCCCAGACTTACACCAACAACGGGATATTTTCGATGGTGATTTACTTTTGCTTGTATTCCACACCGAGAGTCGTAGCAAGACTACCTTCGAATTTATCATCTTTATATCGTAACAGTAAAGAAGATTTCCCTACACCAGATTCACCTAGAGTGAGAATCTTCACTTTCATCATACCATCGTTGCCAACGCTCAACATGTTTTTGTTTAAGATCGAATGGATATTAGTAGGAAGTATGTATTAGTATTTAAGTATCCTCTTAGTCTGTTTAACAATTAGCCTACAATGTGACTGTTCTTCAGTTCCTATCGCTCTTTGTTGCTCTCTTTCTTTTTTTGTTTTCTTATTAAAGACTATTACAGTTTCCCAGAGAAAGAGAGAGGCAACTCTTCTTAAATTTCTTCTTTTCTATTTCTTCTTGAATGTCTTTTTAATTTCGATTTCCCTCACTATTCCCCCTCCCTGATAATCGAAAATCTGCTTATTTTCTCTCTCTCACAATGCTTCTTTAAATTCAAGCGAATTGTGAATAACTTTAATAATACTATTACCATACATTAGCGAGTACCCTCCTTCCTTTTCCATAAGTATTTCACCCCATTGTTGTTAATCTGCCTGAGTTAATTCCTCAAAAGTCTACATAGAGAAATTCAAAAAAACATCCATACACATACTCAAAAATTAATGAATTAAAACAAAAAACGAACATTGATAAATAATATTATTTAAATGTTTCTTCTCTTTCTTCTATTGAACTGGGGGAGGGAGGGGGATAACATTTTTCAATTTAATTATTGAACTTCAAATTATTTCTTTGAATACAAGAGAAAAATAAATTCAATAATTTATCTATT
>Ga0302286_10003618_pt1 | contig 10399 bp, 8 predicted proteins | sample III_Fen_E2_3_FD_198765 | JGI IMG/M metagenome (GOLD analysis project Ga0302286, IMG submission 198765) | Peat permafrost microbial communities from Stordalen Mire near Abisko, Sweden - III_Fen_E2_3 | ecosystem: Environmental > Terrestrial > Soil > Wetlands > Permafrost | place: Sweden: Abisko...
AAAAGTATTCCATCAACTCTGTTGGAAATAATTGAGCTAATAATGATTGGTCTTTTGCTTCGATAATTTTCTTTCAAAGTTAGCAAATTTTTGTTCTGCTCCCCAACTTTTAATTCTGTCCCAAAGTCTTGCGTGATGAATTACTCGCTATATATAAAACACCAATGCAAGAACAAAAACAATACCTAGAACAATTCTATAAACAATGGAAAGGCAATGAACCTCAAACCGATGATATTTTACTTGTTGGTATTCGTTTCTAAATTTTGTTGTGGGCTTACTGGTACTGTTGCTCGTTTTTCTCTTTTCTTAAACATAAACACATATTTTATTGCAAAAATATTATTAAACCCAAACTCAGATCCTCCATCAGAATTCGATATTTTATCTGTTACAATTTCGTATTTCCCTTGTGTATTTATTATTTCGAAATTGTTAGTTGTTTTTGTTTGACCATAAAAACGAGTATTTATAATTAAAGAGAATTCAATTCTACTTCTTCGTGTAAATGTATAGCCAATTCCAGGTGCAAAATTTATTCTAGAACCCCAATCTCTTTTTACTTGTGATTCGTAATATATGTCAGCTTCTTTTTCATTATTGTTATCGTATGATATATCTTTTGGGGTAATAATCATGAACTGAAAATCTAGAATACCATATATTCTACCAATAACATTGGGTTTTTTTAAGTAAAATCCAAAAGGAATATTATGACCTGGTGTAGCCCATTCAACCGATTTGGGGCCACTTATTGTTGAAAGGGTTGTTTGATAGCTTGAATATGAGTTACTTACTCCAATTTTTACGCCCCAATTCTCTGACATATCAAGACGAGCAAATAATTCGCCTCCAGGGCTGGTACTTACATAGCTAAGACACTGATCGTTACCATTACTAACTTTAGTCATGTTTTTGTAATCCAAATTCAATTGAATTTCTACTCCAACTGTTTTTTGTGCCCAACTATTTGAAATGATTATTATTGAGAATGCAAAGATTAGAATTGATTTCATGTTTTTGTTTCGTTAAATTTATGTGATGGCAAAAGTATTCATATTCTTTGAATTTGTAAGTTTCATTAAATTGTTTTTGAAAACGTTTTTTTTTGAAAATGAATAGAATCTAATAAGCATATGTTTTATCTTATTTAATACATTTGTCAACTCATGAATTCATAACAATAAAACTATAATGAAAAAACAATTATTTATTGCAATTACTTTAATATTGCAACTATCAACTTACGCTCAACTCGATAGTTTTGATTTGAAAATGTATAAATTACCGATATTGTCTCATCATGAACTTACTGTTAATGGTGGAATTAATAGTAGTTCAGAAAAAGGTTATAGTATAGATTATGTTAATAGGGATAATCATTCAATGAATATTAATGCAGCATATCGTTATTACAGAAATTCACCAAAATGGCAGTTTGATGGAACATTAAAATATAATATTTCTAGTAATTTAAATATGTCATATTATACAGATGAAAGATCATCAAGAATTTCAAACAATTATAATTATTCTTTAGATTTGGTAAGTAAAACCTATGTTCGTCCTAAGTTGTTTTGGGGAATTGATTTGGGATTTAATCAATATACTAATGTTTACAATAGTAATTCATTAAATAAAACGACTAATAACAAAAATGAATCAAGAACACATATTGATAACAGAAATTTTTATTTAGCTCCTAGTATTGGTTATGGAAGAATTAATCAAATTCAAGATGCTAATCTTGCAGTTTATATTTAACAAGATTTACAGAATCAACAAAAATTAAATCATCAACCTACACAAGATGAGGTTCTTGCTTTTTCATCTTTTATCTCAACGTTGAAAAATAAGAGATTATTCGATTCTCGACGTAAACATATCTATCAATTAGTTCTTATTGATTCATTTTTACGTAATAATGTATTAACTAATGAATCGGATATGAAAGCATCTGCTATCATAAACGACAATTGGGATTATGCAAATAATCCTATTCGAAAAAGTGGTTGGTATGTGAATGTAGGGTTACAGATTTCAATGAATAATCAAAATAATGAAAGTTATCGGCTTGTTGATTCAATAAATCATGATAAATACCACAGTGTAATAGAACGATATTCCGGAACGGCGTTTATAAATTATGAATATTCAAATCCAATAAATTTACATTGGCAACAGTCTGCTAATTTTAAAACCTATGTAGGTGCTTCGGAAAACAATGATAGTATATTTAATTTTTATAGATATAGAGATTCTAAAACTGATTCAATAATACGAAATACCAAAAGTTCTTCTAGATTGTATTATTATGGAGCAAAATTGGGTTATTCATTAGGGTTTTATCCAAATTCCAGAACTTCAATTGTTTGGAGTACTAACTTTGATCTTTGGAGGGATATTTTTTATGAATATGAATATAATGATGTTACTTCAAGTTATAATAATAATTCACCATTCTTTTCCGATAAATGGAACTTTTGGGGTTCAAGTGGTATAATAGCAGACTATTTTATTAGTCCTCGAGTAAAGTTAAATATATCATTAAGTGTTAATTATAATAATATAGAAAATAATTCCTTTATTTCATATTGTCCGAATGTCATACCCAATTCTTACTTTACAAATAGTAAGGGTATTTTTTGTAATTCAAATTTTAAGATAGTTATAAACATTTTCTAGCTACCATCATTTCTCTTTTCCCCGGAGGACCTGGAACTCGAGCAACAGAAAATCCTGCTGTAATCATATTGCGGCGAACTTGACCTTTTGCACAATAAGTCGAAAGTATTCCATTAGAATTCATGGCATCAAAAAGCTTTTTGAAAATGGCTTCTGTCCATAGGTTTGGTTGCTTATCGGGAGCAAAGGCATCGAAATAGATTAAATCGTACATCTTGTTGGGTTGCCATTGTTCCAAATCTGTTTGCGTTTTATGTAATGTGAAATTTTGAGATATTTGAACATCGTTTTCCCAAATACAATTATGGAGTTCTTGTAAACAAAGTCCATTTTGAATATCCATGCTTTTTTCAAAATTTAGTTCGGCATATTCATAGGTTTGTAATGGAAATTTTTCCAATGTTTGATATGAAATATTTAGCCCATTTTTTTGTGCTTCCAATAGCGTTAGTAATGCATTTAAGCCTGTTCCAAATCCTATTTCGAGAATCGAAATCGTTTTTTTTTCGCAATTATTGAGTCCATTTTTAATGAAAACATGTTGTGATTCCTGTAAAGCACCGTGAATAGAATGATAATGTTCGTCCAGTCCTTCAACATATATCGAATGAGAACCATCTTCGGTAACTAATAATTTGCGTTCAAACATTTTCTTAAAATTTACTTGTAAAAGTAGTTTTTTTCTACCTTTGCGTGTAAGGATAGATGGAGATTTTCATCTAAAATGCAAATCTTATAATTATGCAAAAAATTAAAGTTGCCAACCCAGTAGTAGAGCTCGATGGAGACGAAATGACCAGAATTATCTGGACAATGATTAAAGAAAAACTTATTTTCCCTTATCTCGACTTAGATATTAAATATTTTGATCTTGGTATTGAACATCGCGATGCAACCGATGACAAAGTTACATTTGAATCGGCCGAAGCAATTAAGAAATATAATGTTGGAATTAAATGTGCAACCATCACTCCTGATGAAGCACGAGTAAAAGAATTTTCGCTTAAACGCATGTATAAATCACCAAACGGAACTATTCGTAATATTTTGAATGGAACTGTTTTTCGTGAACCAATAGTAATTAATAACATTCCTCGTTTAGTTCCTGGATGGACACAATCAATTTGCATTGGTCGTCATGCTTTTGGTGACCAATATATGGCAACCGATTTTGTGGTAAAAGGCAAAGGAAAACTGACCATTTCGTTTAAATCGGACGATGGAAGTACCGATCAAGAATATACCGTTCACGATTTTACGGGTGATGGCGTTGCAATGGCAATGTACAATACCGATGAGTCGATTGTAGGTTTTGCTCGTTCTTGCTTCAATCAAGCATTAACTAAAAAATGGCCTTTATATATGTCAACAAAAAATACCATCTTGAAGAAATATGATGGTCGTTTTAAGGATGTTTTCCAAGAAATATATGAAGCTGAATTTAAAGATTCTTTTAAAGAAGCTGGAATTTGGTATGAGCATCGTTTAATTGATGATATGGTAGCATATTGCTTGAAATCGAATGGTGGATTTGTGTGGGCATGTAAAAATTACGATGGCGATGTACAAAGTGATATTGTTGCTCAAGGATTTGGCTCATTAGGCTTAATGACATCGGTACTAGTTACTCCCGATGGAAAAACGATTGAAGCTGAAGCAGCTCACGGAACAGTGACTCGTCATTATCGCCAATGGCAAAAAGGCGAAAAAACATCAACAAATCCAATTGCATCTATTTTTGCTTGGACAAGAGGTTTAGCTTTCCGTGGAGAATTAGATTCAAACAAAGCATTAATTGATTTTTCTGAAAAAATTGAAAAAGCTTGTATTGTAGCTGTTGAAAATGGCATAATGACAAAAGACTTAGCTCTATCGATTCATGGAGATCAAATGGATGGAAGTCATTGGGTTTCGACAGAAGAATATATGGATGCTATTGTTGTTGAATTAGAAAAAATGTTGGGATAATATTTGTTGAATTTTTGAAAAATAAAGCCTCGGAGTTATTCTAATTTCGAGGTTTTATTGTTATAATACTAGAGTCTTTTCTGTTTTAAATTTTATTTTGAATAATTAAACATTTTTATTAATTTTAGATAGCAATTCAAAGTCTTTTGCTTTAACAGAAAAAGTAGTATCTTTATGTGAAATTAATTGGGGAATTATTGTTTGTTATGATTAAGAAAATTCTATATACAGTCTTAGTTTTAAGTTTATCTGTTAGTTCCTTTGCTGCCACGATTACAGCAAAAGCTGGAGGAGGTGATTGGAATAGTGGTGCTACTTGGGATTTAGGTCATATTCCTTTGGTGACTGAAGATGTTGTAATTCCAACAGGAATTACAGTTTTTTCTACTACAGGGGTGTCAATATATAATTCGATTTCAGTTTCGGGTATCTTAAATATTAGTGGTGGTGACTTTATTGTAAGTGGATTAAGAACTATTACGATAAATAATGGCGGAATTATAAATGTAACAGGAGGTAAGAATTTGTCGTTTGATTCAAATACGGCGCCTGGGGCTGTATTAAACGTTAATGCTGGAGCAATTTTAAATATTTCTGGGGGGGTTATTCAGACAAATACATGGAATTCCCGCTATATATACAATTATGGTTATATAGAAGTTGGATTATCTATAAATATAGATATATTATATATTTATAATTATAACACTGGCACAATGGTTGTCCATGGTGATATACAAGGTGGAGGTAGTCATATGTGGATCTATAATTATGGGATTTTTACTGTAGATATGTCAACAATTCTGTATAAAACGAATTTTTATAATTATTCTACAGCTAGATTTATGGTTTTTGGGGATATTACATTAGGTGAAGGAAGTACTTTTAATAATTCGGGACTAGTTCAATGTCTTAATTTTATAGCATTATCTAACTATACTGATTTTTTTAATACTACAGGAACACTTATCGTTATTAATAATTTTAGTACTGCAGCAGGTAGATGTCCAGGCTATTCAACTAACTTAGGTACATTTTATTATGGTTCAGTAACTTCACTTGATTTATATTGTTATAACTTTTTAACATCTACAGGTAAAATTATAACTCCTGGACGTAGAATATGGCTTTCATCTGATTTTATAGGATATGGTTTACAATCTGATGGTTATGTCATAGATAAATGGTTTGATTTAGCTAATAATTACGGATTTAAAATGAAAGAAGATACTTATAAACCAACTCTTAGAAATAGTTTGGCTAGTAATGTCAATTTTAATCCTGTTGTTAGTTTTAGCGGAGGACAAAAGCATATGGATCTTGATGGCAATACGCTTTTTGCCCCAACAAAAGGTCTGGCAATGTTTTCTGTTATTGTACCCACTTCAGGTAGCACCGGTAAAGCATTTATTTGTGATTATGGTTTAAATCCCACATATGGATTTGGATTGGGATATAGTACTACAAATGCCTATTCATATACTCCAACAAATTCATCAGGTGCTGAAAATCAAATTACTGCACACGGACGTTCTACCAAACCTACACTTTTATCTCATACAACATTATATGGAACGGCTCTAAATCAAAATCTTGGAATTAGTGATGGATCATTGTCAAGCATAAATACAACGTTAACAAATTTAACAACAATTGATGATCCCGAGATTAATAATGCTGCAAACTCTGATGGAACAAATGGGCCATTTACAATTGGAGCAGCATCTTCGAATCCATCAACTGATGATTTCGAAGGAACTATTGCCGAATTAATAGTTTATGCAACAAAGGTTTCGACAAATGTAAAAAATGCCACTGAGTCATTTTTAGCTTTAAAATATGGAGTAACATTAGACCACGATTATTTAACACACGATAGTGTGATTTATAGAACGTATGATGTTACTTATAAATACGATGTTGCTGGTTTAGGTCGTGAGGATTATAACTTTCTTCATCAACGTAAATCTAAAAGTGTTAATTCTGGAGCTGAACTTACCGTTTCAACGGCTCTAATTGATAATACACAATTTAATCAAAAATCAATAACAACAGATATCGCTAAAACACTTAGTTTTCTTGTTTGGGCACATAATGGAGTAGCTTTAAATAATAGGATTTACAAGTTTAGTGATTATGATTTTAATCAAGATTCGTATTTGCAATTTTCAATTGCTGGATTAACAGCTACAACAAAACTAATTGTTGCCGATGATGAAGCGTTTACTCAAAATGTTTATACTATTTCACCAACAAGTTTTAATGATCCCAATATCGTTTATAAATTACCTGCAAGATATAATATAGATATAACAAAAGCTAGATATTGTGCAATTCTTACAGCAGGAGCTGCTTCTACACCAGGTGTAATAATCAGCAGTGTTGCTCCACCATCTATAGAGAATACGGCTGAATTACGAGTTTATTCTACTGATAAAGGGGTTTTATTGCCATCAATAGCAGATCCGAGTTCTATTGTTGCAAATCCTCCAACAGGACTTATATTTTTTAACTCAACACATAACAGATTTATGTTTAATGCAGGAACTCCTGCTTCGCCAGTTTGGAAATTCGTTGGTGCTCCATTAAGTCAAACTTCAACAGAAATGAGTGCAAGTCCTGGATTTTATTTGGGTGAAATCCGATATTGTAATAATTGTACACCTAAAGCAATGTGGTTATGGAATGGTACAAGTTGGAAGGCATTAAAACACGATTGATATGAAATATTATGTACTTTATATATTATTATTCTATTCTTATTCCGTTTGGGGTCAAGTTGTTATTCCAAATGATGAAGCTAAAATAGACAATTCTGCGGAGCTTAAAATATACACTTCAGTAACTTCAAGTAAAGGTGTTTTGATTCCTCAATTAACGAGTCTTCAAATGTTAAAGATTAATTCGCCTGCAGACGGATTAATGATTTTTAATTCATCAGATAAAACATTTGAATTTTATAATCTCGATAGTCTTTCTTGGGATCGAATCGGTAGAATATCAACTTATACCACTGCGTTATCACCACCTCTAGTTAAATTTAACGGGGAGTGTTATTTTAATATAAATACAAAAACTTTGTTTTATTGGAATGCTAAAACATCGAGTTGGGTTCAAATACCGACTTTGTGAAAAATAAATTACAATCATGAAAACGATCATTATTATAGCTTTATTTGTTGTGAGTTTAACTGGTTATTCTCAGGTTGGTATCACAACTCCAATCACAACTCCTCCAACTCCAAATACTGCAACAGAATTAGATGTTGAATCTCTTAATGGAAATACTGGGGTTTTAATTCCATCATTTGTGGATGCCGATTTAACCAATGGATCATCAGTATTAAATGCAAAACAACCAACAAATGGTATGTTAATTTATAATTCTACAAAAAACAGATTTATGTTTAATGCTGGTACAGGAGCAACTCCAATATGGTCTTTTGTTGGAAGTATTCCTGTTATTCCTAAACATTCAGATATAACAACTCCAATCGAGGGAGAAATAATGTATGATGTAGCAGATGGAAATATCTGGTATTACGCTGGTACGGATGGCTGGCATAAATTTATACCATAGACTTTGTTGAAAAAATGTTTGCCAAAAATAACATCTTTCATCAAAACTCCCATACTTAAGCTGTACTTTTGTTCAAACTTAAAAATGCAATATTTTGAGCAAAGCTGCAATTGTTGAAACGCCTTTAATGAAGCAATACAATACAATCAAGTCGAAACATCCCGATGCGATTTTGCTTTTTAGAGTTGGTGATTTCTACGAAACATTTTCCGACGATGCAATTCTTGCGTCAAAGATTTTGGGAATAACCCTAACTCGTCGTGCCAATGGTTCTGCTCAATATATTGAACTTGCTGGTTTTCCTTATCATTCACTCGATACCTATTTACCAAAACTTGTTCGTGCTGGTCAGCGTGTAGCTATTTGCGAACAGCTTGAAGATCCATCTCAAACCAAGAAATTGGTTCGTCGCGGTGTTACCGAACTAGTAACTCCTGGTGTTGCATTTAACGATACTATTCTTCAAAATAAAGAAAATAACTTTCTTGCTTGCGTCCATCTCGATAAGAAAATTGTTGGGGTAGCATTCCTAGATATTTCAACTGGTGAATTTTTGTGTGCTGAAGGTACGATAGATTATATCGACAAACTTCTTTCGAATTTCCAACCTAAAGAAGTGTTGTATGAACGTAGCAAAGAATCGCTGTTTACCGAACAATTTTCTTCAAAATACTATACTTTCAAGTTCGACGATTGGGCTTTTAAAGAAGAAGCAGCTAGCGAACGTTTGATGAAACATTTCGAAACCACAACCCTCAAAGGATTTGGTGTTCATGCTATGCCTTATGGAATTACTGCTGCAGGGGCTATACTTCATTATCTCGATTTAACAGAACATAAACAAATCGATCATATCCGTTCGATTTCTCGCATAGAAGAAGGAAATCATGTGTGGCTTGATCGATTTACAGCTCGTAATCTTGAGTTATATGGAACGGTTAACGAGGGAGGAAAATCGCTCGTAGAAGTTTTAGATAAAACAATCACACCAATGGGTTCACGTATGTTGAAACGTTGGATTGCATTGCCGTTGAAAGATGTTGTTGCAATAAATAATCGATTATCGGTAGTGGAGTATATGCTGAAAGAAGAGCAAATATCTACTGATATAACTGAAAACGTAAAACATATTTGTGATCTTGAACGAGTTATTTCGAGAGTTGCAGCCCAAAGAATTTTACCTCGCGAAATTGTTCAATTGCGTTTAGCTTTAGAAGCTATCGAACCAATTAAACAACAATGTTTAGCTACAAATAATCAGTTTTTATTGCAAATAGGCGATAGATTAAACCCCTGTAAAGCAATTAGCGACAGAATAGAAAAAGAAATTCGTCCCGACACTTCAAATGTAATTTCAAAAGGTGGTGTAATTAATGATGGCGTTGATGCTGATCTTGACGAATTGCGTCAAATTGCATTTGCAGGAAAAGATTTCCTTTTAAAAATTCAGCAACGCGAAGAAGAACGTACTGGAATAAAATTGAAAATTTCGTTTAACAATGTATTTGGATACTATATAGAAGTTCGGAATACCTATAAAGATAGAGTTCCAGCAGAATGGATTCGCAAGCAAACACTTGTTGATGCAGAGCGATATATTACGCAAGAATTGAAGGAATACGAATCAAAGATATTTGGAGCAGAAGAAAAGATTTTGACAATCGAAACCCGAATTTTCAATAATCTGGTTTCTAGTTTAGCTGAATATATTGAAGCCATTCAGTTAAATGCAAACCTAATTGCTCAGTTAGATTGTTTATTGTCATTTGCAAAGGTTTCGTACGAAAATAATTATTGCAAACCTGTAGTTAACGACTCGTTGGAACTTGATATAAAAGATGGTCGTCACCCAGTAATCGAAACTGTTTTGCCGATTGGTGAGCCATATATTCCGAATGATGTATTTCTCGATTGTGAGAAACAACAAATCATTATCATAACAGGGCCCAATATGGCTGGTAAATCGGCCTTATTACGACAAGTAGCATTGATAACATTAATGGCACAATGTGGCTGTTTTGTTCCTGCAAAAGCAGCAAAGATTGGTGTTGTCGATAAAATATTTACCAGAGTAGGGGCTTCCGATAATATTTCGCAAGGCGAGTCAACCTTTATGGTTGAAATGACCGAGGCTGCAAGTATTTTGAATAATATCACAAATCGAAG
>Ga0302286_10003623_pt1 | contig 10384 bp, 17 predicted proteins | sample III_Fen_E2_3_FD_198765 | JGI IMG/M metagenome (GOLD analysis project Ga0302286, IMG submission 198765) | Peat permafrost microbial communities from Stordalen Mire near Abisko, Sweden - III_Fen_E2_3 | ecosystem: Environmental > Terrestrial > Soil > Wetlands > Permafrost | place: Sweden: Abisko...
CGGTTGTATGGTTATATAGCCCGCTTAACTGTTCCTCCTGTTCTCCAAAAGAAACAGATTCTAAAGAAGTGCAACCAACATAGTAACCGCGAAAATCTTTTACAAATAAATCAAAATTTTCAGTTATAAAATCATATACTTTTTTACATGTTTCTTTTGATACGTGACCTTCGAAAATAAAATACTGTTCTGTTTCGTAGTCAGACACATTAAATAAGTCATAAATACGTTTTAAAACGTCGCCTTCATTATTAGAAAACTGTTCAAATAAAACTTGATAATAATCAGACTTAAAGTCTTCAGATTCGTAACGGTTGATAAAAGATTGAGCTAAGTTCATGGTATTTAATTTTTAACAGTTTACAACATTTGCAAAAATCACAATGTACAATACTGATGCAATAAAAGACATTGCGAGGAGCGAATAAAAAATAACTTCCGAGCGGGTAATTGTTTTCATGTTAGTTGAGTTTTAATGTTTCTAAAATAGACCATGTAAAATAAGGTAGTTTTCTTGCTTCTTTACTTCTACCGTCAATCGGATTAATTGATAAATCTAATTTAAATCGATCAACTATTTTTGTCGTACTGACTGCCCATTCTGCATCTGTTATAATTCCGAAAGTCACAAAATGAAAAGGTAAGTATCTTAATTCGTCAGTCATAATGTCAAAACGGGTTCTATAATCAATTCCGTTTAGAGTTACTTTTTTGGTCTTGTTAATTGCTTTCATGTTGTATAAGTTTATTTTATAGTTAATTCACTAATATTCGCCACATAAACCAGATTGATAGGTAGGTTCAAATTTGCCTGTATTTTGCACCAGTCTGTCAGTTCATCTACTTCAATCACTGTATATTCAATTCCTTTCTCATCTTCGAAAGGTTGTGAATAGATAACTTTGTCTCCTTTTTGCATGATGTTGTGTATTAAAAAGTTAATTGATCTTTAATATATCTTTGTAGGTCTTGAGTTCTTAACACCTGAACAAAACAACCAGACAAAGTGAATACAGTTGTATAAAGTTCATTACAATTGAAAACTAAATTAGATGTTGTGATAATAATTGTTATCATGTGATTAAGTATTAAATGATTATCTTATTTTGTTACTATAAAGATACAAAATATATCGTATCCAATGCAAATAAATTCGTATGTTGGACAACATAAATTGAAAGTAATTTACACCCAGAAATAAAAGGTTTAAAAATTGCATATCTTTGTATCAAACGAAATGAATAATTATTCATAAGAAATGTATAAAAATGCACAAACTAAAAGTTATTCCAATACAAGCAAAGTATAGTCTTGATCCTTGTGAACTTGCTTGCATACTTGTGTATCTTCAATCAACTGATAAGACTTTTGCATGGAGTACAACTGTAGGCAAAGAAAGTAACTCAAAGAATAAAAATGTTTTAGCTTATCAATGGTTCAAAAATGATAGAGTACAAAGATTTATGTATGATCATAATGTTAACACTGAAGATGAGAATGAAGATGAGGAAGAAAGTTCTGACGCTTTGAAAGTCAAAGTACTTTCAGAAAGTAAGAATATAAAGGACGGCATAACTTCAGATAATATAAAAGAACTTCTTGAGCACGAATACAACAAAACAACCAAACAAGAAAAACGCGTCGAACTCCTTATGAAAATAGCGGAGTTTGTTGGAGCTAAAAAAACCACTGAAGACACAGCCAACTTGCCAGTGATCTACTTACCCTCCAGATGCAAAGAATGTAGTCACCTGAAAAAATAACTTCCTTATAACTTATTAAAACACGATCCAAACTAACATTTGCGCATTGTTCTGATTTTTGCACCCTAAAAATGAAGGGGGACACCCCTATTTGAAAAACAAGGGAAGCCCCATGTCTGACATCGAAATATTTTTTTTATTTTTTATTTTTCATAATACAATAATTTATGTTAAGTATACCGACAATGACAGACTTAATGATGACGATCCTATTTTTGAAAGGTTTTCTATAATGTCAGCGTCTTATATATGTTTATTCGCGTGTTTATTTGATAGCATATCATTTATAGAAAACTCTTATAACTCTGGGTTCAGTTCTGTCATTGGTATTCCGGTTTCTTTTTGGACATGGATTTGCGAATGACAATGTTTGTCACAAGATTGTCATTATCGTGTCATTTTGGGGTAAAATAGACATATATTTGAGAGCGTATTTTGCTATATTTGGGCTAAGTTGTTGAAATGGTGTTACTTCGCTTTGTAAAATTCTGTTTTCGAAAAACGCTGTATTTTTTATTTACACTTTTCGCTTGTTTTCTCGACATATGTGTCTATATTTGTGGTGTTGAATGACAGAGTTTAAAAATCGTGTCATTTTTAGGAGGAAATGAAAACTTAAAAATGGAGGTAAAAAATGGAAGAAAATGATGAAAAAATGATGAAAAATGAGGGAAAAATGAACGTTTTGAGTGTTTTTAATGGCATGGGTTGTGGTGAAATTGCGCTGATCGAAGCAGGAATACCATACGGAAAAATGTATACTTCTGAGGTGGACAAATACGCATTGGGGCAGACGAGATTGAATTTTCCGGATAATATTGAGCTGGGTGATGTGCGGTTTATTGATGTTTCCTTACTGCTTAAAATTGATTTATTTATCGGAGGAAGTCCGTGTCAGAGCTTTTCTTTTGCAGGAAAACGTAAGGGGATGGCAACCAAATGCGAGATAGAAGTGACGAAATTGGAGCAATATCTGGACTTAAAGGAGCAGGGATTTGAGTTCGAGGGGCAGAGTTATTTGTTTTGGGAGTATATGAGGATACTTACTTCGTTGAGGGAGATAAACCCTGATGTGAAGTTTTTACTGGAGAATGTCGAGATGGGCTCAAAGTGGGAAATGATACTTTCTAAGGCTATTGGTATCAGAGGGCTGCATATTAACTCGGCATTGGTGTCCGCTCAAAACAGGAAGCGGATATACTGGACGAATATTCGAACGAGAAAAGATGGATTTTTTGGCGAGGAAGTGGTGGATATTCCGCAGCCGGAGGATGAGGGGATATTGCTGAAGGATGTGTTGGAGGATGAGGTAGAGGAGAAGTATTATATATCGGAGAAAGCATTCGCTCGTGCTGATCGAAGAAAATGGTCTGTTCCGCAAACTGATCCGGAGAAAACCGGATGTCTGAGTACTGTGAATAATAGTGGAAGATTGGGGATGGATAGTGGAACGACTTTTATTTCAGTGGATAGAAAAGCGCCCACCCAGCGAAGTTCTACTGGCAGGAGTTTGTATAATAAACATAATTACCAGATAATTGAAATGGCAGAGAAGTCGTTTTGTATTGATGCAAATTACCATAAAGGCACTACTGTCGAGCAATACCTAGAAAAGCATCGAAGGCAGCTTGTTCCGGTTTGCGTCGCCCAACGCGGACGTGACGGAATCCAGCAGATCGAACCGGCTTCTGGTGGCAAAACTAATTGTTTGACGAGTGTTCAGAAGGATAATATGGTGATGACATCAAACTACCTACAATTAAAAGACAACGGCTTCGATTCTGATAACAGATTCTTTTACGAAGATGGCAAACATGGATCGGTACTAACTCGTGGTGAGGATAAAACTGGTGTTGTTTCTGGTAGTCGCATCCGCCGCCTAACTCCAACCGAATGCGCTAGTTTGCAGACCGTTCCGTCATGGTATTTATGGTCTTGTTCCGCGACTCAATAATACCGAATGCTAGGAAATGGCTGGACTTGCAAGGTAATTCAACACATTTTTAAACACCTAAAACAATAAAATATGGAAAACTTTGATGATTTTGACCCAAGAAAAGTATTTGAAAATGATAGCGAACCTCGCAGACCATTCAAAGACGAACTCCCTAACGACGATTCCGACATCGCTCACCTAACTAAGAGTGAAGAATTTTGGGATATTGAACCGGACGAAGAAACTGTTACTGCGACTTCCGAAATAGAAGATGATGGCCTTATTTTTAATGAAGAATTTGGTATTCGATGGAAAAATGGATCGTATGACCGGAGAGTTCGTGGTGACCGGAAGAAAGAAGTGAAGCTGAAATATTACGGCAATCCTCGGACTTTTGTTACCGCTGCCAAGACCAGGGAATTTATTGACAGATACGTGCTGATGTATGAATCAGTTCAGGAGTTGCTGGTTAAAAACTCTTTGATTGTTGAGAGTATCAAGAAAGGGGATGTGATGTTTTACTCAACTGTTATGGGAGAAACTATGGAAGCTGAGTTTGCTGATGTTACAAACGAAGATTTTAGGTATTTCATGCGAAGGGTGAATCTCGGGATGATGCACCAATTTATTCCGACGTTTAATTTACTGGCAACAGCTGTGATGTATGCCAAGTTTAAGGGAATGAAGGAAATGACTGTCCGGCAACATATCGCAAGGGGAAAGTTTGAGCTTTTTACTATTGCCGGAACGAGATTTATTGTCGTTCAGGAAGAGGACATGCTGTTGTGGAACGCTTTTTTGATGGAGGAAGCTGGAAGGAATGAGAATTGCGAGAACAGACCGAAGCTTGCGGAGACGTACGGAAATTTGTACGGAGATGAGTTACCAACGCCTCCAGATAGCGTGAAGGACTTTTTTGCCAGCAGATGTATGTATCCGACGAATGTTGATGGTGAGTGTTGGAAGGAGAAGAAACATACGGCCGGAGCTTACATTTTATATGAGGTTTATTGCGACGAAGTGGGGATCGAACCTGTACCTATCCGTACTTTTGCCCTACGAATTACAGAGATGGGGTTCAAGAGGTTTAATGGAAGGAAGAGGGGGTTTTACTATTGGAAGGGAGATGAGAAATGAAACCAGCGCAAAAATGTCCTGAGTGCGGATTCCTTGACAAAATGTACATGGGTATCTGTTATTCCGAGTGTCCGAAATGCGAATGCTCGATGGAAATGGCAGAGATTGTCGAAATAGTGGATTGGGATGAAGTATTTGCGCCTGACACAAAACATGCTGAGCAACACATATAACTGTCAGTAATAATGTTTATATTTGTACGAACGAAAAAGGAAAAAGTTATGTACTACCACATCTGCAAACAAGAGCTATGTCCGCATTGCCACCAAATTAGTTGTGGTTGCGAGCAGTTATTTGAAGATACTACAGCTGGTTTTAAAATGCTTTGCCCACACTGCAAGGGAATAATGATGCAAACAACAGTAACAACAACATCAATAAATTTAGAATATTATGACAAAACTAATTGACGAAAAACTCATCACCGCTGCTTGTGGTGACATGATTTACTCTGCTAAAAATGGATTCCGCAATGGGGTTGCGTTTGCTGAAGAGAAGGTGAAGCCGATGATGGTTGAGTTTGCTGACTACGTACAAGAAAGAAGACTATTTTCCTATTCATTTACCACCGAACAGTTACTTGAACAATTTTTAAATCGGGAGAAATGAAAACACCGAAAGAATGGATTTTAATCTACAACCTAATGGATGCACCTACTCCACTTGAGGAATTGATACGGATGGCACAATTTGATGCGATTGAACAAACAGTAAAGGCTTGCTCAGGCAACATTATACAAGCATCAATGCGAAAGACTTGGGATAAAGTTGAAAATGAATTGAAATCAATCCTATGACCCTCGGCCAATCAATCCGCCACCTACGCACTATACATCTAACAATTACTCAGCAACAATTTGCTTATCTGATTGGCATTAGTCAATCCTATATGAGCCAAATTGAATCCGACAAAAAAATACCTACTATCGAAACGTTGCAAGTGATTGCAGGAGAGATAGGGGTTGAAGTATCAGAAATATTTAAAGAAATAGAGAAATGATCACAACCACCCAATTCCTTATCTTCCTTGCCTACAATGGCTATATCGCATCAAAGTATGGCATCCTTGATTCAATATCAGAATCATACTACCGACTTGGTATGGACAAAGCTATTCTATTCTGGATATTTCTGATATCAATCGGACTGCTAATGATGATGCAAGGTGGAATGTTATTTACCATCTCAGGCATCGGACTTTGGATTGTCGGAACTTTTGAACCATTCAAGCACAGATGGAAGGCTTATGGTGTGGCTCATTACATTGGAGCTTATACCGCTATCCTATCTGCACTCATTGGACTCGGAGTACATCGAAGCACTTACATTCCACTCATTGCGTTTTTGGTGGTGTTTGGAATTATTAAGCTAATGAAACCAAGACATGAAACTTATTGGATTGAGATGAATGCTTTTTGGTGGATTATTTTGGGGTTGATGTTTTATTAAAAAATGATACTGAAATGGAAAATATGCTTACCAACATCATCGACTCCCCTGGCATCCTAGTCATCGCATTTTTCATCGTCATCCTTGCTGTAATGGCATATCAGTTTATTAAAGACGCTAACGATGGTACACGCTAAGAAGCAGAAATATGTAAAAGTATGCTTGAGATGCTCTATTGAATTTGAGACGTACAACCCAGATAAAGTTCATTGCGTTAAACATCGACTTTTATCTTCTCCGGCATATATAGCCTCGTTAAAACACAGAATTTTACTGACTGATGATGAAAAAAAGCAAAGGAAAAAGAAGCGTGAGGCTTCGTATCGGTTGGAGAAAGGAATGAAGCCACTTGCGTTGGTGCGGAAGGAAGCTGCTGTCAAAAAACGAAAAGTGACCAGTGCGATAATTCTTCCGGTGATTGCGGTGAGAGTCGAAGTACCTGAAACAAAACCTGAGCCTAAAATTTGGCTGCAAGTGGATAAGAGAACCCGAATTGGGTTTATTGATAACGAACAAAGAGATAAGTGGAAAGAAAAACATAACTTTAATAATTGAAAAATTCACATATAAGACCGATGTGAACTAAACAAATTATAGATAAATATGAAAAACTTTAAAGGAAAAGCGATTTACAATCCATCTGGTAAAGCCGGAGAATACAGTTATTGGGCGTGTAATTTCTATGTAGGCTGCTCAAATGGATGCGAGTATTGCTATTGCAAAAAAGGAATTTTAGCCGGTGCAATGGGACAGGATAAGCCACAATTAAAAAAGTGTTTTGAGCATGAAACAGATGCTTTCAATAGGTTTGTTCTCGAACTTGAAAGAAATCTTTTATGGGAAGGCAAGAACAGTAGTTTGTATTCACATGGTATTTTCTTCTCATTTACAACTGATCCACTTTTACCAGAAACAGAAGTATTAACTTTTTGGGCTGCTGGATATGCAGTAAATAAAGGTGTACCAGTAAAGTTTCTTACTAAGTGTACTGATTGGGTAGATCCGTTTATTGAAGTTTCAAAACAAGACGGATTTGATAAAAAAATGTATGCTATTGGATTCACCCTTACCGGACATGATGAACTTGAACCAAACGCTTCGACCAATCAGGAACGTATCGAAGCAATGAAAAGGCTGCATGACGAAGGGTTTAAAACGTTCGCAAGTATTGAGCCAATTATTCATCTTTCATCAAGTGCAAAAATGATCAGGCAGACAGAGCGGTTTTGTGATTTATATAAGATTGGACTGCTTTCTGGTAAGAAGTTTGACAAAATAGAATTGAATGATTTTGTTTGGAATACCGTAGAATATCTGCATGGATATAAAGTTTATTTCAAAGATTCACTTCTTAAATCTGCCGGAATTGAACGGACAGAACTTCCATCAAACTGTGTCAATAAAGACTACAATATTTTTACCGTTTAGTTCGACTAGAAGCCGGTGCCCAAATAAAAAACCCCCGAAGTTGAGTTCTTCGGGGGTAAAAAATGAATCTAAACTAACTAAAACGAACGAAATGGAAAACAAATGTACTATTTAAAAATAACATATCCTAGACCAAGCCCTCCAGCGAACTCAACGACTCTCCACCCCCACCATTTCTTTTTAGGTACGATAGTTATTGAGTTCGCCGTAGTGACTGTTGCTTGTGGATCGCTAAGATAAGCCGAAACGATATACGACTTCCCTTTCTTCTCGGAAACTAAATCGATTGCAGTTTTGTAAGTGTAATCAAATTTCAGTTGCCTTTCTTGAATATTTCCCGATAAAAATAAATACCTGTTATTCCAGTTGAAATTAGCCTGTCTGATAGTGTCTGTTTTACTCACAATCAAAGTATCTCTTAGTACGGTTGTTCCGCTTCCCTGAGCCTGAATCTGCGCCTTGAGTGCGAAAACTACATCACGCCACTTCACATCACGGTCACGAAGGTCTTTAATTTCAAATCCGGCAGCATCCAACGCCTTCTTTCGGTTATCTGCTTCAACCGTTACCGATGCGACTTTGGCGGTCAACTCTCCTGTCTTTGATTTGTATACCTTAACTGAATCGTTAAAAGCTGCGAGTTCTACCTGCGCGATCTGATATTTGTCGCGCTCTTTATTGAGTTGGCATTGTTTTACTCCTAGCATTGATAGAATGAATACTGCTCCGATGATGTAGGCGAATATTGGTTTTTTCATTGTGTTACAGTTTTAGATGATGATGAAGATTCTGTTTCTGTTGTTTTTATTCCGGTCTTTGCCTCAGCGAACTTTTGGATTGCCTTAGGAACAACCGTTGCAATTACGAGTATTGAGAAAATATCCCAATCAATTCTGGTTAGTTGAAGTATGAGCGCATTAAATGATTGCTCTGTGATGCAATTATCTTTTAGCAGTTGAACGTACTCTTTAAAGTGCGCTTCATATGACTGATTTGAAATGTACATATAACCGCAAAGCACGACAAAAAAGAAAGTCTCAAGCAGGCGCATGAATGAATCTGATGCAGACCCATCGAGTTGAGCCTCTTGCCAGAAACCGTATTTGCTTCTTATCTTAAACTTCGACGTACCCATCCCTTCAAATATTTGATCTGATTTGGTTTCGCATCAACTATATCGCAATATCTTCCAATTTTATTTAAGGCGAACTCAGCAATAAATAATCTTTCTTCCGATGCGTTCAATGCTTTTATTGTATCATTCCCAATAACGCCGTCATCTGAAACTCCGACTGTTTTCTGAGCTAGCTTGACAGATGTTTTTACTCCCATATTAACTCCGGCATCCATGATTGAATTTGCGATCTTCTGTGATGCGATGTCATCCCCCTTAATTGGATTCCAAAAGTTATTTAGGTAAAATTGCTGCACCAGTGATTGAAGTTCTGTGTTGGTTGCCATTTCTTTTGGAGTTGATAGTTGGCCAACGATTTTCCATCCTGCCCACGAAGGCCAATTGTTTTCGGAGATGCCCATGACTGTCCTTTTACCAGAATCATCCGGATCATTTGAGTAAATTCCTTCATTTCCAATTACCACCTGATAAGCTGTTATAAATTCTGCCATTCCATATTATATTTATCTCTAATTAAATAATAATGTGTAACCGATGGCTCGTATCGCTGTGTCTTGATGCGAACCTTTTTAGAGAGTAGTATTTGATCTGACGTCAGCGATATTGCTGTCGTCTTAACCCCTCGATGCCATAACTGATACCAAACAGTATCTTTCAGTTGCTTATCTGTGTAATTTCCGTAAATGGCTTTATATAGCTGATAATCGAGTCCTGATGTTGCAGTATTGACAATCGTTGCTTTGCCATATTGAACCACATCAACCCATACTGAATCCTTGCACCACTTTTGATATTTCGCATAGTCAGCTTTGTCAGCTACTTTTAGGTAGGTTTGAGCTGATGCGGTGATGGCGAAAACGAGTAATATGGATAGGATGTATTTCATAGTGTTGGTTCAAATAGTCCTAATGTCGAACCTATTTATTTAGCTTAATCCCATTATCATAAATAACTTTCTTCGTATACCCAAATCTCATCAGTAGTACAAAAATGTATGTCGTCAAAAAGCCTAGTCCACCCATTAAATCATACCCATAAAAGTCAAGAATAGAAAGTATTACTGCGATCAGGAACATACAGACATCAACTGTGTCTTTTGCTGCAAATTTTAAATATGCTAGTTGTTGTTTCATGGTTTAATCTGAATAAATTACGGTTACTGTATTATTATCAATTAAATATTGAATATCTCCATCTGGATCAAAAGTTGTTATTCCATCATTGCAGGTCATTAAAGTAGAAGGTATTGTTAAGGTTATTGTACTTCCAATAATACCACCAAATACAGCATCATCACCAACAGTAGCTCCTAAGTTAGTACAACCAGATATATTTAAATCTGTTAAACTATAGCAACCATAGAAACATGAATCACCTATTGTTGTTAAATTAGAGAAATTTAGATTAGTTAAACCAGTACAATTTTGAAAACAATTATTACCTGCTGTTGTTAAACCAGAGAAATTAGAAGTTAAACTACTACAATTCAAAAAACAAAAATTATTTACTGTAGTTAAATTAGAAAAAATTGGATTA
>Ga0302286_10003624_pt1 | contig 10381 bp, 8 predicted proteins | sample III_Fen_E2_3_FD_198765 | JGI IMG/M metagenome (GOLD analysis project Ga0302286, IMG submission 198765) | Peat permafrost microbial communities from Stordalen Mire near Abisko, Sweden - III_Fen_E2_3 | ecosystem: Environmental > Terrestrial > Soil > Wetlands > Permafrost | place: Sweden: Abisko...
GGAAAAATAGAAGAAATCTTTCCACATAAATTAGATTGACAAGGTTTGAGCGGCAAACGGGACTCGAACCCGCGACCCTCAGCTTGGGAAGCTGATGCTCTACCAACTGAGCTACTGCCGCATTTTTTGGAATTGGTTTTACATTCCGATTACAAATGTAATTGTTATTTTTTAAACAACAAATTTGTAATTGAAAAATTTTCAAATCTTGTCTATTTTGCAATTCCAACAAATCCCATAAACGCCATGGCTAGCAGTCCGGCAGCAATTAAAATAATTGGCAGACCTTCCATTCTTTTAGGAAGGTTGAGGAGTTTGAGTTGCTCCTGAATGCCCGCAAAAATCAGCGAAACCAACCCGAAACCAAAAGCTGATGAAACGGCAAATACTATATATTCCGAAAGATCATAGTTTTTATTTATTGAAAGCAGGGCGACGCCCAGAATAACACAGTTGGCTGTCAGGTGTGGGCGGTATATTTCATAGTTCATATACCACGATTTAGAAATGCTTTTGAAAGTAAATCCGGTCAGTTGTACTAATCCAACAATAAGAACAATGAAAGCAAGTGTTCGCAGATACTCGAGTCCGTACGGCTGCAAAACCAATGTTTGAATAAAATAGATCAACACAGAAGAAACAGTCATTATCAATGCCACCACAGCCGTAAACCTCACTGCTGAATTGATTCTTTTTGAAACGTCAAAAATGGATTGAACACCCAGAAATTGGGTTAAAACAATGTTGTTGACAAAGACAGCGCTTATGAATATCAGGAAATAGGTCATGCTTTTAGAATTGAAAGTTTGTAAAGTTAGGATTGCTTTTTGAGTTTATTCATGCCGGCTATCAAAAAGCCAAGTGTTATGAAAGCACCTGGTGCTAGAACAAAAAGCAATGCGCCGTATTCTCCAGGAAATACAATGTTTCCGAATGTTTTTCCGGTTCCTAGAAACTCGCGGATTATGCCTAGTAAAGTCAACGCCAACGTAAAACCAAGTCCCATTCCAAGTGCGTCGAGGGTAGATTTGAAGACAGAATGACCGGAAGCAAAAACTTCGGCACGTCCCAGAATCAGGCAGTTCATCACAATCAACGGAATATAAATGCCCAAACTGTCGTGCAGCTCCGGCCAATAAGCCTGAATCAGTATTTCCGCAATGGTTACAAAGTTGGCAATGATAATCAGGTGTGCGGGTAGTTTAGCTTTCTCAGGGATAATATTCTTCAATAACGAAACTGTGATATTAGAACAGATCAGAACAAACCACGTTGCCAATCCCATTCCCAAGCCGTTAATTGCCGAGGTCGTGGTGGCTAAAGCCGAACACATTCCCAGCGCAAGAACAAGGAGGGGATTGTTTTTTATCAGCCCTTTTGTAAAAATATTGGTATTTGAATCTTTCATTCGGTTGTGAATCTTTAATGGTTTGTCGGATTTTGGATGCTGTCTGCTTTCAAATTTACTGCCGATGCTACCTGTCCGGTGTTGCTGGTAAAAGCAAAATAAGCATTTCTCACCGCAAACAAAAAGGCCCGCGAAGTAATGGTGGCACCGGTTATGGCATCAATGTCTCCGCCATCGTTTCGCACCGAGAGATTGGCTGCGGAAGCATCTTTGCCAATAATATTCTGGCTTTTATGCTCGGTTTTGAACCAATCAATAATTCTGGCACCCAATCCCGGCGTCTCGTTTTGCTCCGTAACCACGTAATTGACTATTTTGCCCGATCTTTCAAATCCGACCATCACATCAATATGACCAATATATCCGTTGTTCGACGAACTTTCGACGGCGGCACCAACAAACCGGTTTTGCTTGTCGTAGGCTTTGAAAATTTTCATAACTTCTACTCCGTCATTCATTTCCAGGGGTTTGGGATCGAAATGATCGTAAGGCGGAAGTACTTTCCGTATGGCACTCTGTAATTTTTCTTCCTTCGACAGTTGAATTTTATCCTTTACCAACGAATATACTACCGATGAACTGATCACAGCCATCAGGATAATGCCCGTTAACACCAGAAAAATGTTGTTGAAATTGGATGTCAGCTTTTTCATGATTTACGCACCTCCCCGAAACGTTTTGGCTTGAAAAGCTTATTTATCAATGGTGTACATCCATTCATAATCAGAATGGCAAACGAAATTCCTTCAGGATACGACCCGAAAATGCGAATAACCACCGTGATTATCCCGATTCCTACGCCGTAAACCAGCATTCCCCGCGGGTTCATGGGCGAGGTGACATAATCGGTTGCCATGAAAATTGCACCCAGCATGACCCCGCCTGTCAGCATGTGGAAAAGGGGAGTGGCAAAAAAATGATTTGGGTTGATCCAATTGAGGATGGCCGTGAAAACAAAGACAGTGACTAAAATGCTAACAGGAATATGCCACGAAATAATTTTCCGAATCAACATATAAGCGCAACCAACCAACAGTGCCAGGGCCGAAACTTCACCCAACGAACCGCCTTTGACACCCAGAAACAAGTTGAGCATACCTGGAATATCGCTGAATTGACCTTTCAAGGTTGCCAGGGGAGTGGCAGCAGTAACGGCATCTAAGTAATGCATATTGAACGGAATGGGTTTGGGCCACGACGTCATGGCTGCCGGAAATGAAATCAAGAGAAAAACGCGTCCCACTAAAGCCGGATTAAACAGATTATTTCCCAGTCCGCCAAAACTCAGTTTGGCAATGGCAATGGCCACAAACGATCCGGCAATAATCATCCAGACAGGCAGATTGGACGGTAAATTAAAAGCCAGCAACAGACCGGTAAGTAAAGCCGAACCATCCTGAATGCTTGTTTCACCTTTCAACACAAACCGTTGAATTGCATATTCAAAAGCCACACACGAAAGCATAGCCGTGAGGCTGACAATCAGCGCACCCAGTCCGAAAAAATACAGCGCAACTAAATAAGCTGGAATCAGGGCGATAAACACACCCATCATTTTGCTCGAAATCGTATCGCCACTGTGCAGGTGTGGGGAGGAAGTAAGGATTAGTTTTGACATATATTTTTTGGAAATGGAATAAATGTTTTAAAGGGTATAAATGCTTCTATGGAAAAAAACTTTATAAACTTTCAACTTTAAGAACTTTCAACTTCTTTTTCGTCTTATTTCAGCTACTTGAGTTTTCCCAATTCGGATATGATCGAGCAATGGACGATTTGACGGACAAGTGTATGAGCAACAGCCACATTCAATGCAATCCATCACGCGGTCGGTCTCCATTTCCGCCCACAAGGCTCGCTCGCTTTGGGTCATCAGCAGGTATGGTTCCAATCCCATGGGACAATCCACCACACAGCGGGTGCATCTGATGCAGTTTTGCATGTTTTTGCGCGATGCTTCCAAAGTCGGAATAAACAAAATGCCCGATGTTCCTTTGGCCACGCATACATCCAGCGTGGTTAACGCCCGTCCCATCATAGGTCCTCCGGCAACGATTTTACCTGTATCTTCAGGGATGCCGCCTGCTTGTTCGGCAATAGCAGCTAAAGGCGTTCCCAATCGGGCACGGTAATTCCCTGGATGTTGGCACGACTTGCCGGTAACAGTTATAACCCGTTCAAACAAGGGTTTATTTTTCTGAACCGCTTCATAAACCGCAAAGGAAGTGGCCACATTCTGAACCACGGCACCTACTTCGATAGGCAAAGCTCCGCTGGGAACCTGCCGACCAATTGCCGCTTCAATCAGCTGCTTTTCGCCTCCTTGCGGGTATTGAACTTTGAGTGGAACAACCGATATGCCCTTATAGTTTCCCACCACCTTCTGCATCTGCACAATGGCGTCTTTTTTATTGTTTTCAATACCGATAATGGCTTTGTTTACTCCGATGGCTTTCATCAGTATCGTTATTCCAACCAGTATTTCTTCTGTTTTTTCCAACATCAACTGATGGTCGCAAGTCAGGTAAGGCTCGCATTCCACGCCATTCACAATCAGCACTTCGGCTTTCTTGCCGGGCGGTGGCGATAGTTTTACGTGGGTAGGGAAGGTAGCTCCACCCAGTCCGACGATACCTGCATCCTTGATTTTTTCAATAATTTCAGCTGCCGGAAGCGTGCATTCGCGGATGAGTACCTCGCTGCGATCAATCGTTTCCAACCATTCATCGCCCTGCACATCAATAAAAACCGATTGAACTTCCAGACCCGAAGCATCTACCTGTCCGGCAATTTTCAACACGGTACCCGAAACCGAAGCATGTACATTGGCCGAAATAAACTTTTCTGCCCGACCAATCAGTTGACCCACTTTGACCACTTCGCCCACAGCAACTACCGGCACACTGGGACTTCCCGAGTAATGACCGAGTGGAATAATGGCCAACTTGGGAATATCAGCTTGCTGTATATTTTTCCCGGCAGAAAATTTATATTCTTTTGGGTGAATTCCACCCATTCTGAAGGTTTTCATATTGAAGTTTATTGGCAATTAATCTAAGTTAACCTGCATAATTCCTTGATTTGAAAGTTAGAGTTCAAATTAGTCAATCGATGTAAAATTGAATTCATTGCAACTTAAGAACAAAAATACGGATTATTTATTGTAGTTACCAACTTAAAAACCATTAATCAAATAACAAAATCTATAAATTGCAAATGCCTCATTTTTTTTATCGACTCTAAATATATGTTGTAAACATACGAGTGTAAGATATGGATTCATGTATCATGTAAATTGATTGTCGTTTTGTATTTATTATAGTTTGAAAACCGGTTCTTGCTTACAGCATTCGGTCTCGATTCGGTGGTTGCGAAGGTTACATTACCAGCATAATTCATAGAAAAATTTAAATTAATCTAAAATGGAATTGCCAAGTGTTGCAAACTGAATATTCTTTGTATTTTTGACAGTTTTTTATTAATTTGCAATAAAATAATCATCTAATCGCAATGAAACGATTCAAATTACTGAACAACATCTTCGGATGGGTAGCATTTGCCATTGCCGCAGTCACTTATTTACTTACCATCGAGCCAACAGCCAGTTTTTGGGATTGCCCTGAATTTATTTCCACCGCATTTAAACTGGATGTGGGTCATCCTCCGGGATCGCCTTTCTTTATGTTGATGGGGCGTTTCTTCACCTTGTTTGCTTCGGATACTACCCAGGTGGCCAAAATGGTCAATTCCATGACTGCTTTGTTGAGTGCCTTTACCATTTTGTTCTTGTTCTGGACCATCACACAACTGGCCCGAAAGGTAATGATCAAAACGGAAGATGATTACACAACAGCCAATACCGTTGGTATTTTAGCAGCCGGCATGGTGGGTGCGTTGGCCTATACTTTCTCCGACACTTTTTGGTTTTCGGCTGTGGAAGGTGAAGTGTATGGTTTTTCGTCGTTCTTCACGGCCATTGTATTCTGGATTATTTTAAAATGGGAAAATGAGGTTGATAACGCCGGTTCCGATAGGTGGTTGATATTTATGGCCTACATGATGGGATTATCTACGGGAGTTCATATTTTGAATCTGCTTGCCATTCCGGCCATTGTTATGGTCTATTATTTTAAAAAACATACGCCTACTTTCAAAGGTATTGTGTTGGCATTGCTTGCCGGAGTGGGAATCCTGGCCACAGTACTTTATGGAATTATTCCGGGGTGTATTCAGGTGGCGTGTTGGTTTGAATTACTTTTTGTGAATACATTCGGATGTTCCTATAATACCGGATTGTATGTTTATATCGTGCTTTTAATCGGCGTTTTAACCTGGGCTATTTACGAATCGCATGCGGACAAGAGTTACTTACGTATGACGGTATCGTTTTTAGCCAGTGTTTTGTTGATTGGAATTCCTTTCTTTGGCGAGCACATTATTTTAGGCATTCTCCTGTTCGCCGGAATAGTTGCCTTCTTTTATTACAAAAAACAATTGGTTACAGCCCGTTGGATCAATACCGCTTTGTTGATGATTACGGTTTTGTTGATTGGTTATTCTTCCTATACGGTGATCGTCGTTCGCTCGTCGGCTAAACCAACCATGGATCAAAACTCCCCGGACAATGTGTTTGCTTTAAAATCTTATTTCAATCGCGATCAATACGGCGATCATCCGTTGCTTTACGGACCGGTTTACAGTGCACCATATAAACTGAAAGAAGAAGGGGGCAATTGTAGCATGGATGTGGTAAAGGGTGATCCTTTTTATGGCAGAAAACCGAAAACATCACCAACCGATAAAGATGAATACGTGGTTACTGGAAACAAAACGGATGTGGTAATGGACGACCGTTTTTATATGTTGTTCCCCCGTATGTACAGCACGGAACCGGAACACGTTAAAGCCTACAAAGCGTGGGGAGAAATTACGGGCGAAACCATAAATTTCGATTATTGCGGTCAGCAACGAAGCGATATAAAACCTACCTTCGGAGAAAATCTCCGGTTCTTTTTCACCTATCAGGTAAATTTCATGTATTGGCGTTACTTTATGTGGAACTTTGCCGGGCGACAAAATGATTTACAAGGTCATGGCGAAGTTGATCGTGGGAACTGGATAACCGGTATTGGATTTATTGACAATTTGCTGGTTGGCGATCAAAAGTATCTGCCCTCCGAACTTAAAAACAACAAAGGTCACAACACTTACTTTTTATTACCACTGCTACTGGGTATATTTGGAATCTTGTTTTTGATGTATGGTGGTAAAAAAGGAGTAGAAGGATTATGGACTTCGGGATTGCTGTTTCTGCTAACCGGATTGGCCATCGTAATTTACCTGAACCAATCACCCCTTCAACCTCGCGAAAGAGATTATGCCTACGCAGGTTCGTTCTATGCTTTCAGTATCTGGATTGGACTTGGCGTGTTGTATCTGATTAAGATTATAAGCAATTATGCTCCCAAAACGGTAACAACAATTGCGGTAAGTATTTCGTGCTTGATCGTTCCGGTCCTAATGGCTCAGCAAAACTGGGATGATCATGATCGTAGCAATCGTTTTACGTGTCGGGATTTCGGACAAAATTACCTGGCTTCGTGCAAGCCGAATGCAATTATATTCACCATGGGTGATAACGATACTTTTCCACTGTGGTATGCTCAGGAAGTGGAAGGAAAACGGACCGATGTGCGTGTTTGTAACCTGAGTTATCTGAATCTCGACTGGTATATTGAACAGATGAAACGAGGTGCGCATGAATCGGCTCCATTACCTATTGGGTGGAATTTGAGTGATTATTTAGGAACCAAAAACGAATATATTGAAACAGATTCATTAATGCCACAGCTCGACTTAAAAACAGCTTATGAATTTATACGAAGTTCGGATCCGAAAACCAAAATAGATAACAGAGCATTTATTCCGGCAACTCATCTGGTTTTGCCGGTTGACGCAGAGCAAGTAATAAAGAGCGGTACGTTGCCCATAAGCAGGGCATCTGAGATCTTACCTCAGATTGATATTCATCTGAAAAGGGGTGTTACCAAAAGTGATCTGATGATTTTGGAAATTCTGAAAGAAAATAACTGGAAACGTCCCGTCTATTTTGCCATTACCATTGGTGGGGAATATCTGGGACTTACCGATCACTTTGAACGCACGGGATTGACCTACCAAATACTGCCTGTTGGAGCTAAAGATGCAGGGACCGGAGTGAATGTGGATGAAATGTATGATAACATGATGCATAAATTCAAATATGGCGGTATTGATAATCCGAAAGTTTATTTGGATGAAAACACTATGAACATGTGCATGACCCATCGTATGAGTTTTGTTCAACTTATTGGCGCCTTGCTCAACAAAGGTGATACCGTACGTGCTAAAAAAGCATTGGATTATTGTAATCAAGTAATTCCGGGAACCACCGTTCGGCATAGCGGAATTTTATCTGCATATTTAGCGCAATATTATTATGCCGTAGGCGAACCTGAAAAAGCAAATCGGATAATGAATGAAGTGGCTACCAATTGTGTTGAGAATATTGATTGGTATCTTAGTCTCGATTCCAACCGACGAAATTCGTGTACCGAACGTATAAACGATAATTTAGGTATACTGAATCAGGTGTTGAGTGTTTGCAACCAATTGAAACAGAAATCCATTATGGATAAGTTTTTGCCTAAATTTATGGATTACCGGAAACGACTAGGGATATAAAAACGAGGTATATTTTTTGGCTTAAGTGAGGGCGTCACTTTAATTTCTTTAGCTCTACTCACGGGGTGACTCAAAGTCACCCCATGAGTTAACACCTCCAGTTTATACAAAAAAAACAGGGCACGAAAACATCTATTTACAACGACTTTGGAATACACTCAAGCAGAAATAGTTGTATCTTTGCCTTGTAAAAAATGGAAAAACGCCACGCAAAGGCCCGCATAATTCAGCCACTGTTACAACAACAGCCGAATAAACCAAAATTTGGGATAGAAAACCAATGTCGCTTAGTCTAAATATGCAGTTTAACACGTTTTCCATTCAGAATAAAGGTAGCGGATTAAACTTATGCCAACATCAGTTGTCTAACGCAGAGAAAGTAACAAAAAACATCCAAGAATCATTTAAAATATTGAACAATGAAAAAAACAATTGCCATCTTTTTCCTTTTAGCTTCATTTTTCGCGCTCAATGCGCAATCAGGTAAATCAGTCGAAGTTGCCCGTAAATTAAAAAATGCTCCAGTTCACAGTGCCGGTTACGGTAAAGACCTTGGAGATTTTAAGAGCGGGATTTATACCATTACCAGTGCAGGACTTGAACGCCAATATACCATTGATATCCCTAAAAACTACGACAAAAACAAAACTTACCGGTTGGTTTTCACCATGCACATGATGGGGGGAAGTATGAAAACAATGGTTGAGAATAATTATTATGGTCTTAAAACGTATGCCGAAAAAGATAATGTTCCTGTTATTTTCGTTGCACCTCAGGGATATACCGACGGTTCACCTTGGCGTACACGTGATGACAAAGATCATATCTTCTTTGCCGATATGCTTAAATTGTTTAAAGAGAAACTGAGCATTGACAACTCTCGCATATTTTGCTGCGGATTTAGCTTTGGTGCCATGTTCACCTACTCGTTATCCTTAGAATTTCAGAGTGATCTTCGGGCTGTAGCTTGTTATGCTCCGGCCAACTGGAACATTTATCTTCCTGAAAACAAACACAAACCGTTAGCTTACTTTAGCACAACAGGTACTCTGGACAATCTTTGTAAATATGTAAACTCAGATCAACTAAAGCAAGGTGGTAAGTATTGTGTATTGACACACATCGAAGACAATGGATTAAAACAATTGCCGGAATTACCATTAGCCACAACACCGACTCATATCACCACAGAAATTAAAGGACTACCTGCTGAATATCCTGTCATGTTTGGTTCATTCGTGGGTGGTCATACCAATGAAGCTAAAGATCCCGGATCTGATGTCAACTGGATAGCAAAAGAAACCTGGGATTTCTTTATGCGTTTCTAATAGCATGTCACATTTAATTTGAATAATTGTCGGGGGTATTTACAGTTCGTTTGTAAATACCCCCGACTGTTTGTTTAAACTCGTATTTCCGGTAAAAAAGCAACCGTTTCTCTTGCTGGTGCGGATTTCTTTACCTCTACTCACGGGGTGACTTTAAGTCACCCCGTGAGTTAGCTTTTCATATGTTGACTATTAGTTTAGACGAAAGAAACAGGGCACGACAACATCTATTTACAATGTTTTTAGTATATACTCAAACCGAAATAGTTGTATCTTTGCCCTGTAAAAATGGAAAGATGCCGTGCAAAGGCTCGCATAAATTCATATTGATATAAAAACCGCCGGATATATCAAAATTTGGATAGAAAATAGTCGTCGCTTGGTATGAATATGTAGCTTAACACGTTTTCATTCCAAACAAAGGTAGCTGACTAGACTTAAAAACAAACATCAGTTTTCTGACACATAGAAAGTAACAATAAATAACCATAAATCATTTAAAAATATTGAATAATGAAAAAAACAGTTGTCATCTTTTTCCTTTTAGTTTCATTTTTTTCGTGCAATACACAATCAGATGATCCAGTCGTAGTTGCTAATACTCAAACTCCCAGTGCCGGTTCCAGTAAAGACCTTGGAAGTTTGCAGAGCGGGACTTATACCATTACCAGTGCAGGACTTACCCGCCAATATACCATTGATATCCCTAAAAACTACGACAAAAAAATCGCTTACCGTTTGATTTTTACCATGCACATGATGGGGGGAAGTATGCAAACAATGGTTGATAATAATTATTACGGTCTTAAAACGTATGCCGACAGAGATAATGTTCCTGTTATTTTCGTTGCACCTCAGGGATACACCGATGGTAATCCCTGGCGTGGAAGTGATGACAAAGATCATATCTTCTTTGCCGATA
>Ga0302286_10003626_pt1 | contig 10380 bp, 6 predicted proteins | sample III_Fen_E2_3_FD_198765 | JGI IMG/M metagenome (GOLD analysis project Ga0302286, IMG submission 198765) | Peat permafrost microbial communities from Stordalen Mire near Abisko, Sweden - III_Fen_E2_3 | ecosystem: Environmental > Terrestrial > Soil > Wetlands > Permafrost | place: Sweden: Abisko...
GCTGCTATAACCTCCAATATTGAGCGGAGGAGCATAACTTGCAGGATCAAATTTCTGATAGCATGATCCAAGTAAAAGTCCGGTAACCGCAAGGGCAAACAGCTGTTTAATATTTATTCTTTTCATAGCCTTAAACTTTAATAATTAATAACCGGGATTTTGTGTCAGCAAACCTGCGCTAAGATCAATCTCACTTTGTGGAACCGGCCATACCTCATTTTTATTGGCAGTCCAGCCTTTAGGCCCGAAAACTTCTGTTCCGCGTCCCTGGCGGATGACGTCAAAGTAACGGTCAAATTCCATCGCCAGTTCAACATGACGTTCATCATAGATCGCTTTTCGCAAGGCTGCCGGATCGGTGGTCGTAACTTTGGGAAGTATTGTTGCATTACCTCCACGCGCCCGGGCTCTGACCAGTTCAAGTGAGGCAAGTGCTTGTGCGGCATTTCCTGTTTCGATGGCGGCTTCAGCATTCATAAGAAGCACATCCGCATAACGGATCACCCGAATATTCTGCTGACATCCTTCGTTATATCCACTCACGTAAAGACTAAAAGGCACATATGACTTTTGATTGTACATCATATTGTCGCCCTGCGCAGGAATCGCATCACCTTCTGGTGTTGTTTCTCCCCTGAAAATGATCGTCGCATCGCGTCGGGGATCACCAGGTTCGTAGGCGGCAGCAAGACTTGGCGTAGGAACATTAAATCCCCAGCCTCCACCAACAGATGCTCTTACTCCCTGAACTTGTGAATATTGAGAAAATGAGGCAGCAGGATTACCAGGAATTAATGCACATTGAAGTTCAAAAACAGATTCCTGACAATTTTCGTTCGCTACTCTAAAAAGCTGCTCGTAGTTTGGAAACAGTGAGTATCCCATTGTCATCACCTGAGTGGTATAAGTCAGTACATCAGCCCATTTTTTCTGGTACATGGATACTTTTGCATGCAATGCAAGTGCCGCACCTTTTGTAGCACGTCCAATATCTGATGCGCCATATGTTGCAGGTAAGACACTGGCTGCGTCATTCAAATCTGTTTCAATTGCGGCCCATACATCTGCTTTCGGAGTTCGTGGAATATTGTATTCAGCAGAACTTGCAGGAACTTTCAATCTTAACGGGACATCGCCAAAAGCCCTGACCAACCTAAAATAACAATAAGCCCTGACAAATTTTGCTTCAGCAAGATATCTTGCCTTCAAAGTGCCATCCATTGAAATATTCGGGACGTTATCCAGAACCTGGTTGGCGAAATTGATCGATTGGTATTGACCGGACCAGAAATCTGAGAGTTGTCCTTCATTAGAAGAGGCAGAATAATTGTCGAAATTATTCAAAAAAGTGGCATCAGTAGCACTACTACCTTTTTCTGTATCATCAGACCCCATACTTTCAACTGCAATAGGAGCAAAAGCCACGTTTGTCCAGGAATGAAGATTTGCATACATGGCATTGACTGCTTTTGTCGCGTCGTCGCCATTTACCCAGAATTGGGTTGCAACAGTCTGCCCTTGAGGTGGAACCTCAAGAAAACTGTTACTACACCCGACTTGTACAAAGAATGCGAAAACTAGCAACAGTGCATTCAATTTATACCTGTAATATGGAAAATTATTTCGCTTCATAATATCTTATTTTTTTATTTTTCAGAAAGTTACATTAATACCAACCCGATAAGTAGCAGAAAGTGGATATACATCTACGTCAATGCCTGCTTTTGTCGGACCTCCGCCAATTTCAGGACTAAAGCCCTTGTAACTAAAGAAATTGAATGGATTCTGAGCATCAGCAAACAACCGCAACTTTGACATTCCCAATTTCTCTGTCAGAATTTTAGGAACTGTATATCCTAACTGTATATTTCTGACCCTGAAATAACTGCCGTTTTCAACAAAGAAAGAGTTGGCAAGGTAATTCTGACCTCCCCCAATTCTTACAGAAGGATAAGTTGTTGAAGTACCGTTCCCATGCCAGCGATTGTTAAAAAAGTCCTGGGTGAAATTCTCACTCCCGTACCTCAGTCCCATATTGGCATTGTAAATATCTACACCGGCAACTCCCTGAAAATCGATAGCTAAATCGAACTGTTTAAAAATCAAATTGGTATTAATCCCATATGTGTATTTTGGGTTCGGATTACCAATTGCCGTTTTGTCGAAATCGTTAATCTGTCCATCGGGAACTCCTTTAGGGCCGCTGATATCTTTGTATTTAAAATCACCAGCGATTGCTGAGGCCTTTTGAGCAGATGCCTGAGCTTCAGCGTCAGTCTGAAAGATTCCATCAACTACGTAGCCGTAAAATTCGCCAATTGGCCTATTAACAACAGTTTTAGTATTAAAATTATTAGATCCCGTTGTTCCTACAGCCTGATAAATTGGGTTAGCCCCTGTCGAAACAGACAATACCTTGTTATCATTGATGCCAACATTGGCACTGATTCCGTAGGAAAAATCGTTATTAACATTTTCTTTCCAGCCAACTGCTATTTCGAATCCCTGATTCTGATAACTTGCCTGATTGCCAATCAATTGATTTCCGGTCATACCCAGTGAGCTTAAGATCGGTATTGCAAAAACTGCATTTTCCGTTTTCTTTTTGTAATAGTCAAAATCGAGGCTCAGTCGGTTGTTGAAAACTGTGGTTTCGAGACCAATATCTGTTCCTACACCTTTTTCCCAAACAATAACGGGTGGAACGATCGTATTGACACTTGATCCAATAGCGGGTAGATTATTCCAGACAGCGGTCAGTGCATCTCCGGTGGAGACTCTTTGACTGGCCAGATTGCCGGGAACGGAAGCATTTCCAATTTTTCCCCAACTTGCGCGTAATTTCAGTGAGTTGAAAATACGCTGGCTTTTCATAAATGCCTCATCGCTTACTATCCATGCACCACCAACTGAGGGGAAATAACCCCAACGGTCAGCAGCTGAAAATTTTGATGAACCATCTGCTCTCATAGAGAAGTTCAACAAATATTTTCCCATATAGGAATAATTTATTCTTCCGAAATAGGAAGCCACTTTTGTAGATAGCGGAAAAGCCGGAAGCTGCGTATTGTTAATGTCAACATCTGTGACCTTATAATTGGTACCCAATGCGAAGTAATATTTTCCGTCGGTAGTGACCGGAACATTTTCACCATATTTAAGCACACTTGTGTAATCGTAGGATTGGGCACTCTGTCCAAGTAAAACTTTAATTGTATGATTGTTAAACTTGTTATCGTAAGTCAGTGTGTTTTCCAGAATCCAGTTACGGTTTTGATTATCAGTAACATTTAGCTTGCTTAGCGTATTTTTAAAGGTTGCTGAACCGTTATAAACAGGTGTATAATTCACAATATTACCATCACTGTATTCGCCGCCTAAACTTGTACGAAACAGAAAATGCTTTGCAAATGTAATGTTCGCGAACATGTTCCCGGTTACCCTGTTGATTTTTGAAGTCTGATTAAACAAATCAACGGTTGCCTGCGGATTAAATTTTGCACCATCTCCAAGTGGGAAATCACCCGGGTCGCCATAGCTACCATCGGCATAGTAGACTGGAAGTACCGGATAGGCAGCATATAGTTGGTGAAAAATTGATCCAGGGTTATCGTTCGATTTACTATTCGAACCGGTAACTGAATAACCAACCTTAATTGCATCTGAAATTGCAAAATCGTTTTGAAGTCTGGCTGTGTATCTTTTATAATCGTTTTTCTCGACAATTCCCTGTTGATCCAAATAACTTAATGAAAGATTGAAAGTCGACCTTTCTGTTCCACCGCTGACTGATAACTGATGGTTTGTGACCATTGCATTACGCAAAATCTGGTGGTACCAGTCAGTCCCTGTACCATAACTGGCAGGATCGAGTTTTTGTGTTCCATAAAGCTCGTTCATCATCGTGGCATATTCATTGGCATTGGCCATCTGAATTTGGTTAGTCACCTTTTGGAAGCCAACCGAACCAGTGTAATTAACGATTGTTTTCCCGATTTTGCCTTTTTTGGTTTCGATAATGATTACGCCATTGGCTGCCCTGATCCCGTAAATAGCTTCACTGGAGGCATCCTTCAAAATACTCATGTTTTCAATATCCGATGGATTTAAAAAATTGATATCGTCAAACCATACTCCGTCAACTACATATAAGGGAGTAGCACTACCATAAATCGTTCCGACACCCCGAATCTTAATTTGTGGCGATGCACCCGGCTGTCCACTACTTGTAATCTGTACACCGGCTACTTTACCTTGAAGGGAACTGATGGGATTAACTGAAGCCTGTTTTGTAATGTCTGACCCTTTAACCTGGGCAACAGAACCAGTCACATCAATTTTTCGTTGCGTTCCATAACCCACGATCACAACTTCACCTAAGCCAACCACATTTTCCTCAAGCTTTATATTGATTGAGGTACGGTTATTTACAGGTACTTCCTGCGACTTATAACCAACGAAGCTAAAAACAAGAGTTGCCTGATTAGGAGCCAGAATAGAATAATCACCATTCGCATCAGTAACAACTCCAAGAGATGTTCCTTTAATTGAAACTGAAACCCCAGGCAAACCACCTGTAACATCAGAAACCTTTCCCGAGACCTTCACTCCCTGCTGGGCATAAAGGAAGGTGACTGAAAAAAAAAGATTCAACAGAAAGATTAGTCTTTTCATACGTTAAATTTTTAAAATATTTGTAACGAAGATATAATGTCGACTACCTGAAAAAAAGAAAATGACTACACTTCTGTCACTCCATATGTTTGCGCACAGTTAGTATAACTCACTATTACTACTTCGTAATGCTTTAATCGTCATTATTTACCTATTTATCAATTATATATAAATTTCAATTTTCAACATCTATTATTTCAAATTCATGATATATACTCCGGATAGTGAGCTATTTTTTTCATAAATTGCAGGAATATTGATTAAAAGCATCCATATATGCTAATTTGCATAATGGCTAAACTTTTAAAAGATCGACAAAAAGATTAAATAATCGTTAACTTTTCAACGAATGAGCTTAAGTAATCAAATTTCGGAAAAAAAGAGAAAAAGCATATTATGCTATGCCACATTAAGTTTTCTCATGATTCTGCTTTCACATCATTATACCTATGCTTTAGAAAATGAGATTCCTGTCGTTAAAAATTTTTTAAAAACCGATTATAATGCCGACAACCAAAACTGGTCGGTTGCTGAAGATCATGATGGGATTGTCTATTTTGCAAATAATAAAGGATTACTTGAATTTGATGGAATCTCCTGGAAACTATATCCTTCGCCTAACGGGAACATTATCCGCTGTGTTGCCATCGACAAAAGCAACAGGATATATACCAGCGGTTACCGTGAACTGGGTTACTGGGAACGCAACAAATCGGGGGCACTGAAATATATTTCACTAACTCCGCTGGCGGATAAGTACTTCATTCCCAATGTGGAGTTCTGGAACATTATCCCAGTCGGCGACAAGGTTTACTTCCACTCTTTCTTGCAAGTACTGGCTTGGGAAGATGGCCGTATTATTCCAATTCCGCTACCATCATTCTCTAACTCAATGTTCCTTGTTGATGAGAAAATCGTAGTTGACCTGTCGGATGGTTTATATGCAATTGAAAATAATATACTTAAACCTTTTATTACAAGTACTTTCTTCAATCAAAAACAAATCAGGTTCGTCTTTCGTGATGAAAACAAAAAAATAATAATTGGAACAAACTCCGAAGGCATCTTTGTGTACGACGGCCTCAATTTCAATCTTCTAAACCCTGAATGGAACGACTATTTTGTAAAGAACAAAGTGAACAGGGCTTCACAGGCAGCTAATGGCAACCTGGTTATAGGCACAATACTCGACGGAATCATCGCTTTCGATAAAAACGGCCAACTGCTGTTTAAACTCAATACCCAGAATGGATTACAAAACAATACGGTTCTGGGTATTGCAATTGATAAAAATCAAAATATATGGCAAGCACTCGACCGCGGAATTGATTTCATAACCTTTCGCGGTAAAAGCTCTTACACATTGCATCCCGTGAGAGATGTCGGTGCCATATATTCTGCTGCAATATTCAATAACTATTTTTACCTTGGAACCAACCAGGGTCTATACTACAAAAAGCAGGACGACCCCAAAGAAAATTTCATCTTGATGCCCCAAACACAGGGTCAAGTATGGAATTGCAAAATTTTCAATGGAAAACTATTTGTCGGCCATAACAATGGGACATTTGAAGTATCTGAAAAAGGGCTGAAAAAAATATCAGATGTCAATGGTGCATTCGCGATTACCCCTGACCCCAAAATGCCTGGATTCCTGCTGCAATCGACCTATTCGGATATTGTTGCCATCGATTTTTCGGGAAATGAACCAAAATGGTCGTGGAACCTGAAGAATTTTAATGACCTTATCCAATACATCGAGGTCGATTTTCGGGGAAATATATGGGCTGGACATATGCACCGTGGTATTTACCAGCTGAAGCTTTCCGATAACAGGGACGAAGTCATAAAGTCGGTTTATTACGGCGAAAACTCACCTTTTGGAAAAGATCATGGTATTCATCCGTTTAAAGTTGAAGACCGGATGGTTTTTACAACAGACAAAAAATTATTCACTTACGATGAGCTGAAGGATACAATCGTTGAATACACCGATTTAAATAACCAGTTAGGACATTTTGCCAGTGCTCACCGGATTTTTGCAGCACCCAATCATCACTATTGGTTTATAACAAACGAATCGATTGCGCTTTTCCAAATAAAAGATAATGCTGCCCGGTTAATTAAGGTCTACCCCGTCTCATTGTTTTCTCACCAACTAATCGAAAACTTCGAAAATATCATCCCGCTATCGGAACAGGAAGCCATCCTTTGCATGGAGAACGGATATGCCATTTTAAATGCACGCCAGCCTGAAAGTGAATCGTTGATAAAGAATAAAAGTCTGGTTTTAAGGGATTTTATCACCACCGATAGACGTGGAAATGCAGACACGCTCTCTCCAAATCGTCCATCCTATACCTTAAATTTCAATCGGAACAACGCGCAGTTAAAATTCTCATTTCCATTATTCACAACTGATAAGATTTCGTTTCAGGCCTACCTCGAAGGGATTGACCCGGCATGGCGAACGCCGGTCGCACTTCCCGTATTTAAGTTCGAACGGCTTCCGGAAGGGACTTATACACTTCGGGTAAAGGCAACCGACGCCTGGGGTACAGAAAGTAAGGCACTTGAAATCAAATTAGTGATCTTGCCTCCATGGTTTCTTACAATCTGGGCTAAAATCGGATATGTAATTGTCATTATTCTGATGCTTTTAATGTTCCAGAAACGGATTATCGACCAGACCCGAAGTAAAGAGAAGCGCAAAAGAGAAGAGAAAGAGAAAGAGCTGATCCGTTTGAGAAACGAAAAACTTCAGGATGAGATCTCATTTAAAAGTCAGGAGCTTGCAAATTCGACGATGTTAATCATCAAAAAGAATGAGTTTCTTCTCGACCTGAAACGAGTCTTAAAATCGCAAAAGAACCAACTGGAATCGCGTTTCCCGGATAAATATTACTTCGATCTGGTAAAGAAAATCGATGATAATATTGCCAGTAGCGACGACTGGCAGACTTTTGAAACAAACTTTGAAAGGGCACATGAGGAATTCATTAAAAAGCTAAAAACCGGTTATCCGAAACTAACCCCGGGCGACCTGAGATTATGTGCCTATTTAAGGATGAATTTATCATCCAAAGAGATTGCTCCTCTTTTGGGAATTTCTGTGCGGGGACTGGAGAACCATCGGTATCGTTTGCGCAAGAAAATGGGGTTGGATATTGATATTAACCTCAGTGAGTTTTTGATGAGCACTACTTAAAAGAAAATCGCAGGAACAGAATCAAACAGTATAGTACATACATGACAATTACTAGAAAATAAATACCTTTGTTAAACTAAATCTCATAAAAATGAAAAGTGAAAAATTGATAACTATCGCATTAATAATTATTGCTATTATCGCTATTTCTATAATTGGTGGATTTGCTGTTTTCAATAATAACAATTCATCAAGTACTGCATATGAAATAGGAAGATCAGCGGGAAAAATGGCAAGTCCCTACCTTTTAAGTTTAGGAATAATGGCGTTATTATTAATAATAGTTAGAGCCGTCATGAAAAAATTCTGATCAATTTATGATGAAATCAATTACATCTAATTGCCTTATTTTGTATTGTTTAATTTTCGCAGGATCGTGTATTGATAAAGATAAGCCCATCAATATAAAGCCCAATTCTATTTTTCAATATTCAACATTAAGCGCCTTGCTTGAAGGAATTTATGATGGTGAAATGACAATTGGCGAATTAAAGAAGCATGGAAATTTTGGGATCGGAACATTTAATGCACTTGATGGTGAAATGGTTTTGTACGAAGGCAATTGTTATAAAGTAACCTCTGACTCCAAGGTATTAGAAGTCAGTGATTCAATCAAAACACCTTTTGCTGCTGTTTGTACTTTTGCATCTGACACCATTATTCAGATAGACCGCACGCTAAGATTAATAGAACTGAAACATTATATTGACAGCATTGTCCCTTCAACAAATCTGGTATATGCCTACAAAATTTCAGGCAGTTTTGATTCCATAGTTATACGAAGTGTTCCAAAGCAGGAGAAACCGTATAAACGTTTGATTGAAGCTTATAAAGCTCAGGGAATCTATACTTTCGCGCATCAGGAAGGAATCCTGATTGGTTATAAATTTCCGGTTTATTTAAAAGATGTGAATATGGACGATTTTCACGTGCACTTCCTGTCAACAGACAAAACCAAAGGTGGGCACCTGATGAATTGCAAATTCACAAAAGGAACTGTTTCAGTTGCCTACGTTCGAAACTATAACTTACAACTTCCTGATAATTTATATTTTAACACAACCACCTTCACCAATAAAAAATCCGAGTTACTTAAAATTGAGGGTGGGAATTGAATAAAAAAAGGAATCCCAAAATTGAGACCCCTTTTCTAAATTATTTATATTCTTAAATGAAAGCAATTTACACCTTATAGTATTGTTCCCAACCTTTACGGGGAGGAAGTCCAACCAAAAGTTCATTTGCTAATTTATTGTTTGTGATGTTCTTGGTATCTCTGTTGAATTCAAGTTTAGTGTTCAGCTTTTGTGCCATCACACCCAGCGAGAAAATCTGGCTCAAAGGACCCGCAATTTCGAATGGCGAACGGGTTTTCTCTTCACCTTTGCATGCTTTCAGGAAATTGGCATAATGGTTCGAAGGACTTTTAGGAACCTCAGGAAGTTTAGAGGCCAATTCTTTTGCCTTTTCAGCAGGAATAATTGATAAAGTGCTGCCATGAGAACCACCTTTAAAGGTAAGTTCCTTGCTGTAAATGATCTTCCCAGGATTCAACTTAGCAGGCTGAATCTTTCCAACGCTTGTAGGTGGAATGTTAGGATCTAATTCTGAGACACCATAACCTTCGGGCACCTGTGGAATATTGTTGACACCATCGTACCATGTGATGTCGAGCGGTGGCATGTTGCCTCGTTCAGGAAATCGGAATAATATCGTAGAGGACATTGGATAGAAAAATGGATTGTGTCCTTCGGCTTTCACCATACTCACTTCGTATGGAAGTCCCAGGTTCAGAAATTGATGTGCCGTATCAATGATATGAGCACCCCAATCTCCCAAAGCGCCTAAACCGAAATCGTACCAGCAGCGCCATTGGCCATTCACAAAATCTTTGTTGTAGTCGTGCTGCTGAACAACCCCTAACCAGATATCCCAATCGAGCGTTCCCGGGATTGGTTCTGCGACAGGAAAACTTTTAATGTTGGTATCCCAGCCATGCCATCTGCGTGCCGAGTTCATATGGGCAGTAATTGCTGTTACATCTTTTATGATACCGGCTTCGGTCCAGGCTTTAAACTGGAAATAGTTTGCTTCGGAATGCCCCTGGTTTCCCATCTGGGTAACCACCTTTGGGTATTTTTTAGCGGCCTTCATCATCAGCTCAATTTCGTTGAAAGTGCGGGCCATTGGTTTCTCAACATAAACATGTATACCCAATCCCATTGCCATCATCACAATTGGGAAATGTGAATGGTCGGGAACTCCAACGGAAACTGCTTCGATTTTACTTCCCATCTTATCAAACATTGTTCTGAAATCCTGGAAGCGAGGTACATCCGGGAATTTTTCGAGCACCTTCAGCGTATGCGGCGCACCCATATCAACATCACAAAATGCGACAATATTAGCCAACCCAGTGTTGACTAAAGACATAACATCCGATCCGCCCTGGTTTCCGATCCCGATGCAGGCCAGGTTGACCCGTTCACCGGCACTTG
>Ga0302286_10003627_pt1 | contig 10378 bp, 8 predicted proteins | sample III_Fen_E2_3_FD_198765 | JGI IMG/M metagenome (GOLD analysis project Ga0302286, IMG submission 198765) | Peat permafrost microbial communities from Stordalen Mire near Abisko, Sweden - III_Fen_E2_3 | ecosystem: Environmental > Terrestrial > Soil > Wetlands > Permafrost | place: Sweden: Abisko...
TCCATTAAGTTGGCTTGTCTGTTCTAAATAGGGATAGGAGTTGAGTCGGATTTATTATAAACGCATGACGCCTCGAATTTGGTTGTAAACTATGTTGAATCAATGATTCAATTCTGGCATTTCCACAACCCGATTATCCCTGTGTTTGTCACTTTGAATAGAAAACAATAAAATGGATTTGGGAGGCACTGAAGGAACCGTATTCAGCCTAGAATCGTTGAGTGATATTGAAAAACAATCGGCCTTGCAGATTGCTGTTCGTATCCTTCATCGCTTCTAAATCCATGGAGAATATCAGCTTACGGGTCATGCGCCACGAAAGGTTGATATCGACATTTTGCTCCAATAATTGGGTAGTAGTTGTATAGGTATAATTCACATTTTGATAGGATAATTCGGTATACAATTTACCTTTAAAGAAATCGCGCGATAATGAAGCTCCGTAAATCATTCCTGTCATATAGTCTGTTTTGAGCGCTGTGGCATTAATGGTGAAGGTAGCGTCAATAATCGGCAACTGGGAATAAGTAAGGTAAGTATATCCGTTTAAAGACTGGTTGGATGTAGCCGTAGCAAAACGATAACCGGCAGTTCCGCCCCATGAAATGCGGTTGAAAGGTTGATAGTTTACCTGAAATTTTAGTCCTTGCCTGGTTTCTTTATCGAGCAAACTATCTACGTAATTTTTATAAGTCTCGTAGTAATAGATATTCTTGCGGGCATCGTACGATAAGGCCATTGACAGGTTCTGTAAAGTCCTCCAGCGAATTGATAAATAAGCGCTGGTCAGGTTAAAGGTTGTGACAGGTTGATTGTTTTGAAGTCCAAACAAATCCACTTCGGCAGAGCCGAAGAAGTCAACGTTTTTCAACAAGGAATTACTGTGTTGAAGATAAACAAACCGTCTATCAGTCTGCATTTTATTTGTCTGATTAAAAAATGCAATTGAAGTCTGCATACTTCCTGTTTTATCAGTCAGATGGTGGCTGATATAAGCCCCATATTGAAACAGATTGGGATTAATGGCATACGTATAGGTATCAGGCCGAGAACCTACTACTGCTCCAAACGAAATGAGCTTTCCGGAATTCTCAAACTGAAGTCCATCAATCGCTCCGATGTTGGCTAAGTTTATATTGATTTTCCGCCCAAAGAGAACGCTTGCTGTTTTGCTGATATCATATTTCAACGAGAGATTGTAAATCCTGGCATCATTAAAAGTTTGACGAAAGCTGATAAGCTTCATAGTATCAATGCTGCTTAAGTTAACAAAAGTTGTGTAGGTGTTCCGATTGGTTAGTGAAAGGTCACACTCAGCCGAAAAGTTAGAATTGGCAATGTGATGAGCATTCATCGATAAATTAAAGCGAAAAGTACTGTTTAATGTTGTGTCGCTCGTATTGTTTATAAAACCGGATAAAGAAACACGACCGCTCAACAAAGCGCCGTTGCCGGTTGATTGTATTCCTTTTTTTGCCCTGTTAATAGCCAGATCGTTCAGGGCTATCCCTTCTTTCGATTTTTGAGCAACAACATCAATGGAAGCTGGTTCTGCCCTTTTTCTTGCAAAAACGAAGTTAGATACAGCAGGAGTATTAGCGCCCACGACAGTGCCAACACATGAAATCGATGATTTGTTTTTTACGATCAGAACAGGCTGGTAGGTATTGTTACTGAAATTGAAAAGGGTGTCACCAATTTCAATTCCATCGGTGTTTAGAAATTGTACATATACATTCTGAGAACTGATAAAATTAATATTCCCCTTAATAAAGCCAACGCCACTCTGTCCATACAGATTAAATCCGGAAAGAATAATGGAAATAATGAAAATGTTTCTCTTGATAGAATTCATTTATATAATTTTCAAGGTAATGAGCCGCTGCTGAAATTATGGCATTTTGAACAATTCGAAGTATATGTAGTCGTATTTTGATGGCAATCTGTGCAGGCTGACCATTTGCCTTTGTGAGTTCCAGAGTAAATCTTTCCATATAATTGATCGTGTTTCGGAAACTTCACGACAGACCAACTGATTACAGAATGACAATCAGAACAGGCAAAGCTCTTGAACTTAGTAGTATGTGCCGGTACTGAAGCATTTGCCGGGCCGGGATCATGACAAGTAGAGCAATCTGTTGACAATTTTGTTTTAAAGTCATTATTGAGATGGCATTGGTCACACTGAATATTATGCCCACCCACTAATGGAAAACGTCCATGATCGAATCCGTGACCTATGGACAGCCAGCTTTGCCCCGCCATATTATGGCAGCGCTGACAATCGGTTCCCATTCCGGTAGCTTTATGGTTTGGTTTGGTAGTTAGTTCGTACTGAGTCTGATGACACGAATAACAATCAGTGCGAATGTTATTGAAGCGAAGCAAAGAAGCCGAGGTGTGACAACGGTTGCAATCGGCAGCAGCATGTGCGCCTACTAACGGAAAACCGGCACGCTGATGTATTTGCCTGATATTAGGTACAATCCACGAGTTCTGGTTATGGCACCGTCCACAGTCTTTCCCTACAGTTCCTTCATGAATATCGGTATGGCAAGCTGCACATTCAAGGGGAGCTTTATCGAAAACAAGGGTCGGATGACATTTTTTACAGGATACCGATTTATGTTGTCCTTTAAGGGGGAACTTGGTTTTATTGTGATTAAAGCCATCCGTTTTGATTTTTGTCCAATCTTCAGTAACGTGGCAAACCGTACAGTCTATTTTGAGTTTTTCACCATGAGGTGAGTTTATGGCGTTCAGTTGAACACCAAAAAGCATCAGGAATGTTATAACTAATAGAATTAATTTACAGTTCATAGTTGTTGGATACCTGTTTATAAACATCTGATAATTTTACACTTATCATTTATAACTTCTTACCTTATTAATCCGGAGATACCATTTATTTATAGATTTTGTCTGGTGTTACCGACCAGCAAAGATATAAACTAAATCATACAAATACACCCTCACTTCTTTGTTATTTTTGTTTCTTGAAACAAAATCGATTTTGACCTGAATATTAAGTTGCATAAGCTGCAATAGGCTTCAACAAGTAAGGTGAAACAATAATCAAATCAATATCAGATTGAGCATTTCCTGTAAACAGATCACGCATGAATTGTAATTTTAAGTTAGTCCTGAGAATGTACGTTTTATTGATGTTTGTAGTCGGTTAATGAACCCAACTTATTGAAATATTCGAAAAGCCAGTAACATTTGCCGGGGCAATGGTAACTGCTGTTGGACCTTTGGTAAAGGGGAATGAGCCAAATGCAGTTTTACCATCAGCAATATTCATACAAACTTTGTATGTTCCGTCCAGGACTACAACTCCACTGACATTGGTTCCATTCCAGGTACAGGAACGGGTTGTATTGCTGCTTTGTGTTGCGCCTGTTACTGCATTTACTACATTTCCGGCAGAGTTGGGATACCAGGTAGTCAAATCGGTTTTACGGGCATTTGCATACACCAGCAAGGATTTTACAAAAACGCCTGCATTCGTTTCAATCCAGATAGCTACTACATTTTTAGGGGAGTAGCTACCGCCGGGAGCGACTGTCAAAGTACTGACTGTTAAAGTCCCGGTTGTATTTGCAGAAACAGCAGCAGTTGTAAATGTCACTTCATTGCCATAAGCAGTTCCTACAGCATTGGTGGCATAAGCCCGCACATAATATAGTGTTGATCCGGTCAGTCCGGTGATGCTGCTGGTAAAGCTGCCGGTACCGCTTCCATTGGAGGTTTTAGTGCTCAAAGCAATGGTTGCACCCGAGCCGGTACTCCAGCAAACTCCACGACTTGTTACTGCCGACCCTCCATCTGCGCTGATACTTCCACCCGACGTAGCTGATATGCCGGCTATTGCAGAAATCGATACTGTTGTCAATACAGGAATTGTAGCTTGAGCAGAAGTTGTGAAAATCAATTCTGAACCATAAGACGTCCCTATCGCATTGATGGCGTAGGATCGAACATAATACGTTGTTGACGCCGAGAGTCCGGCAATATTGCTTGTAAAGCTGCCTGTGCCTGTGCCATCTGATGTTTTAGTACTTAATGCAACGGTTGCGCCAGAGCCGGTGCTCCAGCAGACTCCACGACTTGTTACTACCGAACCTCCATCGGAAGTAACATTTCCTCCTGAAACTGCAGTTGTAGTATTGATGGAAGAAATCGGCGTAGTCATCAGGGTTGGAATGGTTGCCAGTGCAGTTGTTGTGAAAGACAATTCCGATCCATAACCGGTACCGGTAGAATTTGTGGCATAAGCCCGGACATAATACGTCGTTGATGGCGAGAGTCCGGAGATGTTACTGGTAAAGCTTCCGGCTCCAGTACCATCAGATGTTTTGGTACTTAATGAAATCGTAGGACCTGAACCGGTGCTCCAGCAAATCCCGCGGGATATTATGGTTGAGCCCCCATCTGAAGTAGTAACACCACCTGAGACAGCAGTTGCAGAACCTATTGAAGCAATTGCATTGGTAAAAAGGACAGGCACTGTAGGAGTTGTAACCGGTGCCGAAGTAGTAAATGTAACTTCATTTCCATAGGAAGTTCCCACTGAATTGGTGGCATAAGCGCGGACATAATAAAGAGTAGATGCTGTTAGTCCGGTTATATTACTGGTAAAACTACCGACACCTGTTCCATCCGAGGTTTTCGTGCTCAGGGAAATAGTTGCCCCCGAACTGACACTCCAGCAGATACCACGAGCTGTAATCGTAGCACCGCCATCCAACGAAACATTTCCACCAGACTGAGCAGTTGTGGTTGCAATAAAAGCGGCTACATTTGTTGTTAATGTCGGGACGGCAGTCTGATAAGTCACAAAAGTCTGCTCCTGACCATAACCGGTACCCTGGCTATTCGTAGCATACGCTCTGACATGATAGGTAGTCGACGGTAAAAGTCCGGCGACAGAGCTGGTAAAAGTCCCAATCCCTGTACCGTCAGAGGTTCGGGTACTTAACGCTACTGTTGGACCGGAGCCTGTGCTCCAGCAGACTCCACGGGCTGTGATTGGAGCACCTCCATCAGAAGTAATGGAACCTCCTGTGACAGCTGTTGTGTAAGATATGGCGGTTACCATATTAGTGATTAGTAATGGAACACCTACAATAATTGCTTTAGGTGTTGTTGTAAAAAGAATCTCTTCACCGTATGACGTTCCAAATGTATTTGTGGCATAGGATCTTACATAATAAGTGGTTGATCCGGTTAGCCCGGTTATTGAACTGCTAAAACTACCTAGACCGCTTCCATCTATCGTTTTTGTACTTAATGTAACTGTCGCACCCGGAATTGTACTCCAGCACACTCCACGTGAAGTAATGGCAGATCCCCCGTCGGAAGTAATATTTCCCCCTGATGTAACTGTTGTTTCTGCAATTAATGTGAGTGTTGTGGTGGTTAAGGCCGGCGTTCCTGATGCTAAGGTTGAAAATGGTTCATCTTTTCCATAGGATGTCCCAGTGAAATTAGTTGCAAAAGCTCTGACATGATATATTTTATTGGCTTTTAGTCCTGAAATCGTATCTAAGAAAACACTTTTCCCTGATAAATCTACAATTTTGTTTTTGGCGATTATTGGATTGGCAATGGTATCCCAACAGATACCTTGTTCAATTATTCTTGAACCACCATCGGTAATCAGGCTCCCTCCGGCAATGGCTGTGTTTATGGTTATTTGGCTGGCCACAGTGGTTGTTAATACAGGCGACATTGTGGTGTTTGTCGTGCAACTGTTTAATAATAAAGCAGCAAATAATATCAGAATAAGCCGGGAGTTCATAATTTTCGAATTAGTTTTGCCAGTTTTATAGCTATGCACAACGCGGACTAACCTAGCACAACTCATTTGCATTATTCGACAAATATATCACATAAATTGTAATAAATACAAATGTAATGGGCACCTTAACCTAATTTGATTATATTTGTTATTTGAATTGATTAAGTTAACTGAATTACAGTAGTTTACATTCTATTATTACTTGACAGGTTAACGCTATTTTTCCAACGGATTATTTCAGTTATGTCAATAAACAAGAATCATTTGATTTGATTTAATTAGATTTTATTTATCTATTATCAATATTCTTTATTATTCAGCAAGCAAAAAATGCATTTTTCTACTACACATTCATTTCAACAGCATCTCGATGGTCGAAAGAGTAAAGGTGCAGTAAAACATTTAAAAATTGATCAGAAGAAAAAAATAAGTTTCCATTTTAACCTCTTAACTCAGTAAGTACAATTCAGTAATCGTTGGTTACCACTTGATTCAGATATTTGTGTATCAATGACATTACCCTTCAGTCTGTAATTGTCTGTAATAGTATTTTATCAGTTTGCGATGGTTTACCGTTTCAAAGGATTTCTCCAAATTCATATCAATAGTAGACTTATACCAGCCAGTTATTTATTCCCGACATGGTTTCAAGGCCTGATGGGCAATTTATTTAAGACGGAGCCCTTAACTTAATGCAGAGAACAGTCTTCCGTAAATAGGAGATAGTATTTGCGCTTTAATATGTTGGATGACTTTGTCCACATCAGTAGGAATGCCCAATTGTCATACTTCCCTCCTCCTTTTGATATATCAAACAGGCCTAACTATGCGGATGATAAGTATCTCTGTCTATCTATTATAATAACTTTTCTTTAAGTTCAAACAGATAGGGATATAGATCTTATACTCCACAATCAGTCGATTTTCTCCACTTCCTATGTTATACTTAACATATTTGTAAGCCTTGTTCAGATTTTGTGATAAGAGAATCTTTTCTGACAAGCCATAGTCATCTCATTTAATGGCTATTAGATTATTTCTATTTATTCCTTGTAAGTCTGAGTTCTAAATTTGCTTTCGGGGTACAACCTATCCGCCACATGGGAGGTATCTTGTGATATTATTAGTTTTCTTACTTTCATAGGTAATATTCAGTTACTATTATTTGAATACGATTCAGTCCTTATAAAATCTTTATATACAAACCTATGTTTTTGATTTTTCCTTTATGACTATCAATCTATTTTTGCAACGTATAAACATGGGGACAAAACACCAATTTATTAAGTCCTTTTAAACACCAAATAACATGAACACAACAATAGAATCGGTTTTAGAATTGGTCGGTGGTATAATTTTTCTTTTAGCAGCAGGCAATATACTGGCTCGTATAATTGGTTACGATGAGTATTATGACAAAATGCTGTATGATGACGATGATGATGATACAGATGTAACAATCAAAAAGAATAACACGGACAATAATGATGAAATGGTTCATCATGTAACTTTTTGAAAACTCATATAATATAATCTGGGAACAAAACTATTAATAGTAGCAATAATAGGAATGAGTACCCCGACTGGTTCGACTATCTGAACCATTATAGACTTAGCGATATTAGGCTATTTAACCCATCTGTTCATTTAGAAAAATATTAAAACAGAATAAAATATTTTTATTATAATACGAACTTTTAAAATTTTTACAATTATGAGAATTATTAGATTAGCAGCAATTTTAGCATTTATGGTTTTAACAGTTTCAAGTGTAAAAGCACAGTTCGCAACCGGAGCCGACATCGTTAGCTCGTATGTATGGCGTGGCATTCCACAAGATCGTCCTGTAGGAGGTAATCCTTCATTGGGAAGTCCAAATATTCAGCCCTATTTATCATTTACTACTGGTGGTTTAACTCTTGGATCATGGGCATCAAGCAGTTTTCTTGGAAACGTAAAAGAGGTGGATGTGTATGCTACGTATGTCTTTTCACCAGCATTTGCATTGACTGTTACAGACTACAACTGGGGATTTGCAAATTCTAAAGGCTATTTTAATTATTCAAAAGGAACCGACCACATGTATGAAGCCACACTTGCTTATACAGGGCCTACAGTATTTCCATTAGGAGTCTCTGTAAATACAATGTTTGCCGGATGTGACACACTTTCAACCGGAAAAAGTGCATTTTCAACGTATGCTGAATTAAGCTACCCGGTTACTGCCAATGCAAAAGTATTTGTCGGAGCATCTCTTTTCAAAAGTGCCATGGTTTATAACACTTCCGGATTTGCGTTTACAAATATTGGTGTAAAAGTAAGTAAATCAATAGTTATTACAGATAAGTTTAGTCTGCCGGTTTATGGCATTCTAGGGGCAAATTTGAGTACTAAAAATTATGACGCATCAACAAAACCAACTTCATTGTATTTCGTTACAGGCGTAACACTTTAACGCATCAACAGTTCGAGCTAAAAACGACACAATTATTAGACATCAATTTCTAATTATCCTTATTCATTATTGAATTTAAAAACTGACTGAAAATGGAACCAAAACTTTTAATGGTAGCGACCACTGAAATGAGCACCCCGACGGGGTACATCATTGGAGCAATTATAGCCGTGGCAATACTGGGTTATTTAATTTACTCGCTTATTAAACCAGAGAAATTCTAACAGAGAATCATTCTCTTAAAACTTTAAACGTATGTTCACAACTTTTGATTTTTTACAAATAATCATTTTTCTCGGATTACTGATAGGCTTAACGCCAATTCTGGGAAATTTCATGTACAAGGTGTTTACTGGCGAGAAGCACCTGATGTCGACACCATTGGGCTGGCTCGAACGATTGACCTATAAGACTGTCGGTGTTGACGTTACAGAAGAAACAAACTGGAAAAGCTATACTTTCGGATTGCTGACGTTCAACTTAATCGGCTTCCTGTTTGTGTTTCTGATTCAGCTGACGCAGGCATTTTTACCATTAAATCCGGCTCATTTGGCCAATGTCACGTGGCATTCGGCGTTTAATACCTCTGTGAGTTTTATAACTAACACTAATTGGCAAGGTTATGCTGGTGAAACCACATTGAGTTATTTTGTACAAATGCTGGGGCTTACAGTTCAGAACTTTGTGAGTGCCGCCACTGGAATAGCTGTGTTATTAGCTCTTGCTAAAGGATTATCGCGTAAAACGACTGACAAACTCGGTAATTTCTGGGTGGATTTGACCCGTTCAACACTGTATATTCTTTTACCGCTATCAATATTGTTTGCAGTTTTCTTGGTTGGACAAGGAGTAGTCCAAAACTTTGATACGTATCAAACGGCTCATACTCTTAAGGGAACAGAGCAAGTACTTCCGATGGGACCGGCTGCTTCGCAGATAGCTATCAAACAACTAGGTACAAATGGTGGTGGTTTCTTCAATGCCAACAGTGCACATCCGTTCGAAAACCCGACTCCATTAACCAACCTGTTTGAAATGCTGGCATTGTTATTAATCCCAGCTGGATTAACCTTTACTTATGGTAAAATGGTAGGTTCCAAAAGACAGGGTTGGACCATCTTCACCGTTATGTTTATATTATTAGCTGCCGGTTTAGCCATTTCATTATATAGCGAATATGCTGCCAATCCTATTTTTGGTCATTCAGCACTAATGGAAGGGAAAGAGACCCGGTTCGGCATAACCAACAGTATCATTTGGTCAACCTCCACATCGGCGGCATCAAATGGATCAGTAAATGCCATGCACGATAGTTTATCTCCATTAGCCGGAATGGTTACCATGATCAACCTGATGCTCGGTGAAGTTATCTTTGGAGGTGTAGGTGCCGGTATTTACGGTATGGTTGTATACATTATCCTTACGGTATTTATTGCAGGATTGATGGTGGGTCGTACACCTGAGTACCTGGGAAAGAAAGTGGAAAGATTTGAAGTAACAATGGCAATTATAGCTAATGTAATTACCTCATTTGTAATTCTGTTATTTACGGCGTGGGCGGCGGTGAGCACTCTTGGCCTGGCAGGTTTGAACAATGCCGGACCACATGGATTCTCTGAAATGCTATACGCTTTCAGTTCCGGGGCAGGAAACAACGGTAGCGCCTTTGCAGGATTAAGTGCCAATACGGTTTTCTACAATTTATTAATTGGATTTGCAATGCTGATTGGACGGTTTGGAGTGATTATACCCATTATGGCGATTGCCGGGAGTATGGCAAAAAAGAAAATTACTCCAGTATCAGCAGGAACTTTCCAAACGAACAATTGGTTGTTTATCGTTTTACTAATCGGCGTTATTCTTATTGTTGGCGGATTAACCTATTTCCCTGCCTTATCATTCGGACCGATTGTGGAACATTTATTAATGAATAACGGAATTACTTTTTAATCATTTAGAATTATGACAAAAAAATCAAATAAAAGTATCTTTAATAAAAAGCTACTTGCACGGGCCGCGAAAGATAGCGTAAGAAAATTAAGTCCGAAATCACTGATAAAAAATCCGGTTATTTTCATTGTAGGTATCGGAGCAGCTCTGACTACGATCATTGTCTTTAT
>Ga0302286_10003628_pt1 | contig 10378 bp, 9 predicted proteins | sample III_Fen_E2_3_FD_198765 | JGI IMG/M metagenome (GOLD analysis project Ga0302286, IMG submission 198765) | Peat permafrost microbial communities from Stordalen Mire near Abisko, Sweden - III_Fen_E2_3 | ecosystem: Environmental > Terrestrial > Soil > Wetlands > Permafrost | place: Sweden: Abisko...
TGAGAGGTAAGGAGTAAGGAGTTGGTAGTTGGTAGTTGGTAGGTAGTAGGTAGTAGGTAGTAAGTAGTAAGGAGTTTGTCTAATCATGTAACAGGTTTCCAAGTAAGTAAAAAATATTGAGGATGATAAATCAATTGTAAACCTATTTCAGGACTATACACTCCGATTACCTACTCTTACTACCGACTACTTACTACCGACTCCTTGCTCCTTGCCTCTTGCCTCTATCAAGAATCATGTTTCGGATAAATAATCCCTGATTCTTTCCGAACTTCGTCCATTATCTCTACCAATTGCAGGGTGTCGTTCAGGCTCCAGATATCGCTTTGAATCTTGCCATTATGAATACAATCGACTACCTCTATGGCTTCAAACTCATAACCGTTGCCTTTCATCTCAAATTCAAAGACTTCTTCATGTCCATCCGAATGAATCAACCTTACTTTCCCTGGGCAAAACCATTTATGCTCCAGTACGATCTTTCCTGTTGTCCCATGTATTTCGGCAATGGAAGGTGAATCAACCGTAAATGACGAATACATTACAGCAAGGGCATTATTTTCATACCCAAACAAATAGCTGCAGCTGGCATCTACTCCCTGTTCATTTAAATCTGCCATGGCTGAAATTTTCGTAGGTTTACCTAGCAGCAACAAGGATAGAAAGATGTTATATATACCGATATCCAATATTGTCCCTCCACACAGGTCAACATTAAACTGGCGATGTTCAGGCCCTTTATCCGATTTAAAAGCAAAGTATGCTGTCAGCATTTTCACTTCCCCGATTATGCCGGAATCAACCAGTTCTTTGGTTTTTATGATATTGGGCAGGAAACGACTCCACAGTGCTTCCATTAGAAACAGTTTTTTCTCTGCAGCCTTGTCCATCAGCATTTTCACTTCGTTCTGATTAACCCCCATTGGTTTTTCGCACAGGACATGCTTGTTATGATTCAGTGCCAGCAAGGTATTTTCCATATGCAGGTTGTGCGGTGTGGCAATATATATAATGTCTATTTCAGAATCCAGTACCAGTTCTTCATAACTTCCGTACGATACAGGTGCGCTAAATTCATTTGCAAATTGTTGTGCTTTTACTTTATCCCGTGAACCGACGGCATATAATTCAACGTTTTCCACCACCTGCAGTGCCGTAGCAAATACAGTGGCTATCCGTCCGGTACCTAAGATACCCCATTTGATTTTTTTATTTTCCATGTTCATTATGATCAATTCGTTATTGTATTTTTTTTTCCAGAAATAATTGTTACTTCCGAAGAGTTTAGTCTCCTACCGGATGTTCTGGCGTTTTTAATATCAGCTGATAGAATGCAGCATCGAGCCATTTGTCGAATTTAAAGCCAACTTCTTTCATGATGCCCGTCAACACAAATCCTTCCTTTTCATGCAACTTCATGCTTACTGTGTTGGATGCATCGATTACACCTACCAGGGTGTGAAAGCCCTGTTCTTCTGCTTTCGTAATGATTTCACGCAGGAGTATTTTACCAAGCCCCTGCCCTCTTTTATCTTTGCGTACATATACCGAATGCTCTACCGAGTATTTATAGGCCGGTCGCACCCGAAACATGCCGTAGGTGGAGAAGCCCAGCAATGTGTTTTCTTCATCGAATGCCCCCACAATCGGATAATTTCCATTTTGTTTATCGGCGTACCAGGCGTACATCATGTCCAGGGACCGTGTTTTATAATCGTATAATGCTGTTGAATTGAGTATGGCGTCATTGAAAATATCCAGTATTTCCGGTAACTGCTGTTCTGTACAAGGTCGTAATTCCATGGGTGATTGGTTAATTAGTTATCCCGATAGCTATCGGGAGGTTGATTAGTTAATTGGTTGTCCCGATAGCTATCGGGAGGGTGATTTTGGTAAATAGTAAATGAAAAAATATTAAATAGATTAGTTTCCAATAATTTGATGAAAGAACTTATTTACCCACTCCAGGGTTTTTTCTTCCGCTTCTTTTCGTGGAGTATGTCCGGCTGAAGAAATCTCTGTAACAATGACAGAAGCCTTGATTTCATTTTTCAGGACATCCAGCTGTGCAATGCTGCCGAATTCATCATGTTCCCCCTGAAAAGCCAATACAGGACAGATAATATTAGAAAGCAAAGGCACAATCGTCCAGTGGGCAAAGTATTCACTCAGCCATGTCTCATGCCAAAGTCTGAAAAGCTCGGTAGTTTTATCGCCATGATATTTTTCAAGGCTGGTTAACAGGCTTGTTTCTTTTGCCCGTTCACGGGTTTCAAGAACCGCTGCCTTGCCCGAATCTTCGATAAAACTATGAGCACCTTCGAGTATCAGGCCCTTTATGCGCTCCGGATAGAGAGCTGCAGCCAGCAAGGCAATGGTTGCCCCATCACTGTGGCCATAAATAACGGCATCTTTAATTCCACAGGCATCGAGCACGTCGATCAACTCATGGGCTTCATCGTGCAGGTATGATTCGGTACGTTGTGTTATTGCAAACGGGGAAGATTGTCCATATCCACGCCTGTCATACACCAGTCCGTTTAATCCGCTCATTGCCACCAACCTTTCGGGATAATCACCCCACATCTCCACACACCCCCACGAATCGTGCAGAAAAACCAATACAGGCTTGTTTTTATTTTCCGGAAAGCGATTGATAGTCGTTGCAAACAACTGATAGCCTTCCCGTTGTATATAAAAAGATTTCATTTTTTAAGTTAAGGGATAAAACGCAAATGTAGGAATAATTTGGCAAAAAGAAGTCAATACTCGTTGGAATTTTCTTCTGAGAATGTCCGGACATCCCGCATCTTCCGCTCATTTGGTATGATTCCCTGTTTTACCGGCCATCTTTTTACTCCAGGAGCTCCACGATCTGGAAACAAACTTTAAAACAGATAAATTAAGTGCTTTGACAATCTGAATGTTCCCTGTTAAACGAACTTTCCCAAAATTTAAAACTCTGGAAAAGTCCTTGAAAGAATGTTTTTTTCTTTGTGTTTTAATATTTCTGTCCAAACCCCCATAAATGCTTCTGTTTTATATTTAAAGGGGATTGGCAGAGGGTTGGCAGGGGGTTCCGAGGGGGTTCAGTGAGGTTTAGCCCTCGAAAGGCCCTCGCAACCCCCTCGCAAGGCCCTCGGAACCCCCTCGGAACCCCCTATGAAGTATGAACAGATGACAGAGAAAAAACAAGTTGGAATGGTGTTGGAAAATCGTTGATCGTTAATCGTTCATCAATGTTTCTGTCCATCCAATTGTCGGGTAGAATAGCATGTCTTTCAAAACAGATGGCATGAATAAAGTAGAAATTTATACCTTTGCAACGACTAAAACGAGATTATCATGAAAAAAATTATCGTATTGACAGGTGCCGGCATGAGTGCGGAAAGCGGCATCAGTACTTTCAGGGATTCAGGGGGATTGTGGGAGAAATATGAGATTGATGATGTAGCAACACCCAATGGCTGGCGGAGGAATCCGGCCCTGGTATTGGATTTTTATAACCAGAGACGCAGGCAGTTACTTGACAGCAAGCCAAACGAGGCACACTATGCTCTGGCTGAACTGGAAAAAGACTTTGATGTTCAGATTATCACCCAGAATGTTGATAACCTGCATGAACGTGCCGGCAGTACCCACGTGGTGCATCTGCATGGTGAATTAATGAAAGTACGGTCAACAGGACCCGGAGAGGAAGTCTTCGATGTTGATCCTGCCCACCCTGATGTTAACCCGGGTGATACCTGTCCGAAAGGATTTCAGCTCAGACCGCATATTGTATGGTTTGGCGAAGCTGTTCCGGAGATTGAAAAGGCAGAACGTATGACCAACAGTGCCGACCTGTTTTTAATTATCGGCACTTCGATGCAGGTTTACCCCGCTGCGGGACTAATACATAATGTAAGACCGGGAGTCCCCATCTTCCTGATTGATCCGCACGAAGTGAACCATCTATCCTATGATGTGACAGTTATTCAGAAAGGAGCATCTGCAGGTATGAAAGAATTTATAGAAAGACTCAAGACGTTGAAGTTCTGACAATTACATTTTTTTTCAGTATATAAGTAATAAGACCAATATATTGTCCTATTATTCTTACTTGAAAAATAGGACTTATTAACAATCTTAAATAAGGGACTAAGGTTTTTTTAATCCGGGTTATTTGATTTTCTACTAAGGTTTAATATATTAACCATAAGTGTTTTAAATAAAGAAACATTATTTTCTATTTTAACCCTTAGTAGAAATGTTAAGAAAAAAAACACCTAATACTTATTCCCTTATTTCAAATTAAAATTAAAATTATACGACATTATTTATCTTCTTTTACTTAAAGGCACTGGGAACTAAGAAAAACTGCCGTATCTGTACCAATAAAAAAACAGGAAACAATCAGTGATATGGGATACAATTGGTCAATCATTTTTCAAAAAATCAAAAACAACCACCAATATCTTTCATATCAGGTTCTGTTACAATCATGAAATACATCCTGTAGCATTAAGTACAGCTGACAACAACAGAATTGGATCCCTGAAAATTAAATATGACATAATATTATCTGTATTATTATAAAAATTGTACTTTTGTGCGACAAATTTTACAGATATGTTTAGAAACTTACGTTTTCGTCTTCTGCAATATTCACTTATTTGCCTGATCCTGTGCGGCTGTTCTGCAGTACCTAACGAGATAAAAACCGCAGAGGATCTAATGGAAAGTGCTCCTGATTCTGCCTTACATATATTGCAAAAGGTAAACCCACACAAATTATATACCCACTCCACAAAAGCACTGTACGCCCTGTTAATGAGCCAGGCACTGGATAGAAACGATATTAAGACAGAGTCTGACTCCATCATTAAACCAGCCACCGACTACTACACAGACAATGAACCTGAACGTGCAGGATATGCCTGGTTTTACCATGCCCGCACTGCCGGAAACCGTGGTAATGCCAATGAACAGGCTGTCAACCTGCTGAAAGCCCAGGCATTTGCCCAACAAACAAAAAATTACAAGCTCCGCGGATTAATATATTGCGACAAAGCCAGTATGTATGAGTCGCAAAAGCAGTACGATAGCATGATCCATTATTACAGGCTGTCAATTCAAGAGTTTCAACATACAAACAATACCCAGAACAGCATCATCAGTTTAATAAAGCTGGGTTACGGTTTTCTGCTTAGCGAACGCACCGACAGTGCTATCCCGTATTACATCACGGCACGAAAGCTGGCTAGCTTGTCACACGACACCCTTATGATGTCAACGGTCGACAAAAGCTTAGGATCGGTGTATTACAAGAAAAATAATTACAAAGAAGCTCTGAATTATTACAAACAAGTCCCCCTGACCCATATTGAAATGTATGATGCAAATAAATGGTATCTGATGGCAAAGGCCTATATTCAAATAGGGAGAGTGGATTCAGCACGTATCCTGCTCAACCGGGTCAACGATCCGCATGATTTTGCACCTGATTATTATAAGCTCTGGCTTACCATTTACGAACAAGAAGGGAATCTGAAAGAAGCACTAAAGGCTGCAAAAAAAACAATGCAGGTAAAAGACTCGGTGAATGACCGTAAACTGACTGTCAGTTTTGCAGGGTTAGATAAAAAATACAAGTACCAGGGCTTGCAGATTGAAAATCAAAAACTCATTATCAATAACAAACAACGCGGTTTATTTTTGATATTCACCCTCTTTGTATTGAGCATTATGGTGTTAACAGTATTGATTCTAAGGTTAAGGATTAAGAAGAGGCAGTTTGATGTACAAAACGAATTGCTGGAAAAAGAAAAAGCATTTGTGGAAATAGAGAAAGACAAGGTTGAAAAAGAAAAGGAAAACAGTTCATTGCTTGAAAAACAACTAAAATTACAGACTATCCTGTTGCTGAACATCGAACAGCACCGGAAAAACGTCATTAAAAGGCCAGGTATCTGGAAAAATGATTCCAAGGATATGCAACCTGCCCAAAACAACACCTTCTACGAGGAATTAATTGCTGCCATGGACCTGGAGTATACCGACATCTCCCTTCGTTTACTGAAAAACTTCCCCACACTCTCCAAACGCGATATATTGATTTGTTGTCTGCTGCTAGCCGGATTTGACACCGGAATGATTGCCACCATCCTGGATGTAAAACTGGAATCGGTTACCAAGCACCGGTATCGACTTCGAACGAAGCTCCAAATGCAAAATTCCGATAATCTTGTTGATTACCTACGTCAATTTTAAGCATATTTCTGCTCAATTTATACCTGAATTAACTATGTCCATAGACAGACGTTTTTGTCCGCTCATACACTTCTGTATACCAGACATTTATATTTTATCTCTTTTCACATTGTCCATAAAATAAAAACGGTATTTTCCATGGTAATTGAATTTATTTTGTATTCTTTTGCATTACAATAATTCAAAAAAAATACTATTGTGAAAAAAGACCTACATTATCAACATCTCCACGTACAGGTTCAACTGTCTGGATTAATAAAAGCACATTCACGTGCAGGTATTGAATTGGCTCCGAACGATGATCCTCCTGTGATTGTTGTGCCACCTCCAAAAATCAGTAATTCGATTTATTGTTGAGTAACCCATTTACAATGCAAAATCTTTAACAGGTAATTTTGCAATTAAAATCAGTTTTATATCAAATAATACCTTTTACTAAACCGAAACAACATGTTTTAAAGCGGTACAGTCATTATGGTGTAGTGAACCAATAGCATTTGTCTTTTATTTTAGCCTAAACGAATAATTCAATCTCAAGACAAATCCAATACGTAATTTTGTATTGACTGTACCGCTTTTATTTTTAATGAAAAGAGTCTCATTGTTTACAAAATGAAGTCTTCGTTATCATTCAGGATAGGAACTTAACCTCCCAATGACCGGATGGATAACAAAATTTGCAGGTGGAATTTAATAATTCCACCTTTTTTTTAATGCCTGTTGCACTATATTCCTTCGCCGATGTGCATACGTTGCCATGCGGTTCAAATGCAACAATGCAAGATTTACATATCAGGGGTTGGTTGGGGTATTATATTCACATCCCCTTTAGGGGCATGGGATCTCTTGCAACCTGTTTTTCATCATAGCATCATGATAAAATAGATGCTGGTTAGATATAGTATACCATTAATGAGTTATGATATGTGAATTATATCGATATTGAAACTTAATTAAATTGATAAATATACTGTGAATATGTAGTGACCAGATCTAAATCTGATGAATTGGTTTTGCTTTCCTGGTTACAGGTTTTCTCCCTATATTTGCAGATGAATATATAGAATCAACTATTAATACATACAGCATAATATGTAAAGTCTCCGATTGGGTTAATACTGTGATTAAGTAAAAGATATAACCCCACCGGAAAAAATGAATCTTACTATGGACACAACCTTTTTAGACCAACTTACTTTTGAGCCACTGACGCGAAAGAACTGGGGATTGTTTGTCGAACTATTCGGCAGCAAAGGAGCCTGTGGAAACTGCTGGTGCATGTATTACCGACTACCGAAACCTGCATTCAGGGAAGGTAAAACGGACGATGGGAATAAAAATGCAATGAAAGAACTTGTGTGGGACGACAAACCGGTAGGGATACTCGGGATATTCCAAGGACAAGCCATTGCCTGGTGTGCCTTTGCACCCAGGGAAGATTTCATGAAGCTTGAAAAATCAAGGGTGCACAAACGCATTGATACCGAGATGGTATGGTCGATACCGTGCTTTTTCATTGACAAACAATTCCGGAGGAACGGGGTATCAGTGGCCTTGCTGCAAGGAGTGATCGGCTACGCGAAAGAAGCAGGAATCGACATCATTGAAGCCTACCCCACTATCCCGACACAAGAAAAGCTGCCCGATTCATTTGCCTGGATTGGGTTGTACACCTCATTTGAGCGTGCAGGGTTTGAAATTGTAGACAGGACTTCCAAATACCGGCCCATGGTACGGTATTACATGGGGAAGAACGAAAGCAAAATAGAGTGACCGCCCAGACCGCTACATGCATTTTCCCCGGGTATTATTTAGCATAGATGTTAAACTGTGATACAAGTTTAACGGGCAGAATATACACTTCTGAGAGTAATGGCTTATAAATGATTCGTTTTATGTCTGTTTAGAAACCGGGAAACGTGAAAAAACGATTTAAATCACCAACAATATTCCATTCTTATAAGAAAAAGAAAAAAAATATTGGATAATTCAAAATGATTATCTATCTTTGCAGTCCAAATAAAAAACAAATACAAATTCAAATAAATACTTAGTAATTATGATCGTAGTCCCAGTCAAAGAAGGCGAAAACATTGAAAGAGCATTGAAGAAATTCAAACGTAAATTTGAAAAAACAGGTGTTGTAAAAGAATTACGCCGTCGTCAATGTTTTGATAAACCTTCTATAGTAAAACGCGATGACAAAATGCATGCGGTTTACGTACAAAAGAAGAATCTAAGCGAAGAATAGTAAAAAAACAGGAGGAAAAGTTGTTTCCTTAGTTTATTTATTCTATATTCGTTGCAGATTTGAATATACGGTTATGATAAACGAATTTCTGCAATATTTACAGTATGAGAAGAATTATTCATCTCATACTGTTTTGTCGTATCATACAGACCTGTCCCAGTTTTGCAACTTCCTGAACACAACGCCCGAAAGCCTTGATCACAAAACAATTACATCCCTGCAGATACAGCAATGGGTACTTGAGTTAATGAACGGGAACCTTTCAGCACGTAGTTTGTCGCGCAAAATATCAACTCTGAAATCATTCTGGCATTTTTTACTTGCACGGGGGTATACATACTCCAACCCGACGTTAAAAATAATATTACCTAAAACAAAGAAGCCCCTTCCTGCGTTTTTTAAGGAAAGCGAGATGAACAAGGTGCTGGAAAGCCCTTTCATTCCCGAAAGTTTTGAACCCGTACGAAACCAGCTTATCGTGACGTTGTTCTATCTGACGGGGATACGTTTATCGGAACTGATCAACATTAAGGATACAGACATCGATGTACGGACAGGAACCTTACGGGTTATCGGAAAAAGAAACAAACAGCGGATCATACCGTTTGAGATTTCATTCAGCCAGGAAATAGAGCGCTATATCCTGTTACGAAACAAGGAAGTGGAAACACTCGAACCATACTTATTTGTACGGATTAACGGAATGAAAATGTACCCTAAAATGGTATACAACCTGGTACATGCATCCATGTCGGAAGTAAGCAGCCTGCATAAAAGGAGCCCGCACGTGCTCAGGCATACCTTTGCTACCAGCCTGCTGAACGGAGGCGCCGATATTAATGCCGTAAAGGACCTGCTTGGGCACAGCAGCCTGGCGGCAACACAAGTGTATACACATACAAGTTTCGAAGAATTATACAACATATACAAACACGCTCATCCAAGGGCAAAATAAAAAAAGGAGGCAATTATGAAACTACGGATTCAATCCATCAATTTTGATGCAACTACCGCGCTGGAATCTTATATCAATAAGAAATCGATGAAATTAGAAAAGTTTTTTGATGAAATACTGAACTTAGAAGTATACTTAAAGGTAGTAAAACCCGAAACTGCGACAAATAAAGAGGCTGAAATTAAAGTTTCGATCCCAAATGTTGACTTTTTTGCATCTAAAACGTGTGATTCTTTTGAAGAGGCTGTCGACCTAACTCTCGATGCAGTAGAGAAGCAGATGCGTAAATACAAAGAAAAAAGCACTAAAAATTAAAATATTGCGGTAAATGTTTTGTAGTCCAAAATATATTCGTACATTTGCAAGCCGTTTGAATAGCAGTATTTAAACGGCTTTTTCTACGGTAAATACCTTATGAAATAGCACTTTGCCTCTTTAGCTCAGTTGGCCAGAGCACGTGATTTGTAATCTCGGGGTCGTTGGTTCGAATCCGACAAGAGGCTCAGCGATCTTTCTTTAATAGTATCAAAAATAGTAAAAAGGGGCAGTTACCAAAGTGGCCAACTGGGGCTGACTGTAACTCAGCTGTCTTTCGACTTCGGAGGTTCGAATCCTTCACTGCCCACATTACTAATTTGAAAAAGTAAAATTCCACCCGATACCCATGAGTGATCATCGTTCGGAGAACAGGGATTTGATGTTTTCAAATTTTAACAAAATGCGAAAGTAGCTCAGTTGATAGAGCATTAGCCTTCCAAGCTGAGGGTCGCGGGTTTGAGTCCCGTCTTTCGCTCAATTGCTGTTGTAGCTCAGTGGTAGAGCACTTCCTTGGTAAGGAAGAGGTCGCGAGTTCAATTCTCATCAACAGCTCAACTTTGTAAGCTTTTATAAAAACATATTAAATTACTAACAAAAAATAA
>Ga0302286_10003629_pt1 | contig 10377 bp, 6 predicted proteins | sample III_Fen_E2_3_FD_198765 | JGI IMG/M metagenome (GOLD analysis project Ga0302286, IMG submission 198765) | Peat permafrost microbial communities from Stordalen Mire near Abisko, Sweden - III_Fen_E2_3 | ecosystem: Environmental > Terrestrial > Soil > Wetlands > Permafrost | place: Sweden: Abisko...
AAAGGAGTTCAGTAAAATAATGTTATTTGTTTCAAAAAAAAATGACTAAACCCATTCTTTGAGTTTAGTCATTCGTGTCTTTTTATTGTTGTGCTTAAAAATTAATTCCTAAGGTTACAGAAAGTCCATCCTGATGCATATTTCCTGTACTTAACCGGTTCAGATTATTAAGTCCGAAATCATATCCTGCTTTAAGTTGATACCTCTTCCATTGTACACCGGCGCCAATCCCTAATTGTAAGTTAAGACGACTCAACAGGGCATCTTTATACAGATCTGAAAACTGGGAAGGTACATAACTGACATCCGATGTTGCGTTGACAGTTTGATAAAGTCCGATATTGATATTGGGACCCGCATATCCAAATGCTTTCAGTGACTTTGAAAACGGGTAGGTGTAGGTGACATGTAACGGGATATTCAAAAAATGACCGTAAGATACATAGGTTACTCTGGTCGAGTTTGGATATTTCTGTATTTTATCCGAATAAACGAAGTTGTAAAGTACTCCTGTCAGCAGGCTGAATTGATTTTTCAGATCAAATTCTGCCGTCCCTCCAAGTAGAACACCGTTGAAATAGGTTGAACTTATGCCGGTCCCTTTACGTACCGGATTGTTGTAACCCACTTCCAGTCTGTAGATCTGAGCATTAACCGAACAAACTACTACTAATAAAACAACAAGTATTCGAAATTTCAATGTGGATTTCATACAGATGGATATAAAAAATTATTCATTTTTTTTTCGGTAGCAAAGATAGATTTTTTTTAGCAATCTATTGCCATTACAGGGGTTCGTTGTTCGATACATTATCAGTATTTAACAAAGAAAAGTTTTTATCTTAACTTGTTTTAGTCTTATGCTGCCAATAATACACAAAATAAACGGTTGAAATGCAATAATAGTATACAGCTTTCCTGGTTTTATTCTATTTAAATATATTGAAATTATTTTTTAATAACTAAAAAAAATATTCTGTATTTTCGACAAGAAACTTAAATAACAGGTATTCGTTTAGAAGTTTCTAAAATATTCTATTATCAGCAAAAACTCATAATTAAAAAGACTCTAAACTGAATAAAATTGATTATTTTTGTATTCAGACATCTGCTGCTATCGTATTCTACTTCTAAAGAAAATATACTTACATTCCATTCAACCGCCTGTTTTCAAATGCTTTTTGAACGGTTTTGGATTGGTTTTGGTAACTATAATTCATTCCATTATTTTAAATATATATGCCATATATCTTTATAGATATATGGCAAAAATAGGGCAAAAATATCATTGATAAGTGACTGATATATCGAAATGCCGACCATTCTAAAACCAATCCAAAACCGTTTCAAAAACGTTTGGATATAGGAACGTATTGGGTTTTCAAATATAAAAAAATGATGGTTCTCTTTTTTAACATACGCATTATGCAGATAATCAATCTATGAACGGAATAAAAAGGGAAATAATGTAATTTTTAAAAATATTAATAATTTGACTGATAATTTAAAATTAAATATAAAATAATTCTATCTTTGTCTTATGATTAGCAATGAAATGTGATGTTTTAATAAACAATGGATAATCTGTTTTCTGTTAATAAAATAATACAAAATCAGATGAAAAAGCCGACAGGGATTACGCCTGAGATAATATCCTCTCTCGAAAACAATGAGGTTTTTGTATTTGGAAGCAACCTTGCAGGACGGCACGGTGGGGGTGCTGCCCGTATAGCGCTGAGATGGGTTGCTGTAATGGGGCAGGGAGTAGGATTGCAGGGTCAGACCTATGCCATTCCGACCATGTTTAATACCACCGGAGAAATAAAACCATATGTCACTGAATTTATTAAATTTGCTAAAAGTCATCCGGAATACAGGTTCTTAGTTACTAAAATAGGGTGTGGAATTGCCGGTTTTTCAGTCATTGAAATGGCGGAACTCTTCAAACCGGTCATCTTTGAACAAATACACAATATTTATCTGCCCAATGAATTTATAAATGCGCTTGTCATGGGTGAAAGTAGCGTGAAAGGCTGATTTACCTTCCATATCCGATCAGACTTCCAATGTGCAGTGTTTCAATTAAAAATAGTAAAGTAAAAATGAAAATTCTCCATACTTCCGATTGGCATTTGGGTCACAGGTTGCTTGAACAGTCACAACAGGAGGAGCAGGCATTGTTTCTTGACTGGCTCATCGATCACATTACAACGAATAATATCGAAGTATTGCTTGTTGCTGGTGATGTTTTCGATGTGGGTGTCCCATCGGCACAGGCGCAAAAGCTTTATTTTGATTTTTTGATTCAATTGCATCACACATCGTGCCGTGAAGTGATTATCACAGGAGGCAACCATGATGCACCAAGCACGTTGAATGCACCCAAAGAATTGCTGAATGCTTTGTCAATAAGGGTGGTGGGGAAGGCTACCGAAAATATTGAGGATGAAATATTCAGTATTTCTATCGGAAATGAACATCTTATAGTGGCTGCGGCACCGTTCTTACGTGATCAGGATATTCGTCGTGCCATTGCTGCCGAAACAGGGGAAGAAATAAACAACCGTTATAAATCGGCACTCGTAAAGCATTATACCGATATTGCCTCAGCATGCCGGCAATCAGCTAACCCGGATACGAAAATAATTGCGATGGGTCATTTGTTTGCTATCGGGGGTAAAACGTCCGACAGTGAACAAAGTATCTATGTAGGTAATTTAGGGGATATTGGAGCGGGCGATTTCCCTGCAGTGTTTGATTATGTCGCGTTGGGACATTTGCACCGTGCACAATTCATAGGGGGGGAAGAGCGGATCCGATATTCAGGATCTCCCTATATTCTGAGCTTTAGTGAGGTAGGTCAGGAAAAAAAGGTAGTCGAGATAGAAACGGGTGCAGGGATTAATATCAAAGAAATAACTGTTACGCAATTTAGAAAGATTCTGCAGGTTAAAGGGACGGTGGAGGAATGTAAATCACAGCTGGAAGTGTTGGATAATGAGCCTCAGGCCCTCGTTGTCTGGGTGGAAGTTCTGTTAAATGACCAAAAGGATGCCGTTTTAGGGTATCGTGAAATCAACGATTACGCTAAAAGTCTGAAAGTTGAAGTACTGAAGGTGACTGTACAGGATGACCGGAAGTTTGAGCATTTGAAGAGTCTGGTTGATTCGGCACAGCATGTAAAGACATTTACACCTCTTGAGGTATTCAGGTTGAAATGTGACGAACTTAACGTTGATTTAACTGAAAACAGTGACCTGTTGGATGCATTTAATGAGATATTGCAGTTGGTACTTGAAAATGATAAGGTATAAGCGGAAATGAAAATATTAAAGATTGAATTGCAGAATATTAATTCGTTGCATTGCGAAATACCTATCGTCATTGACTTTGAAAGTCTGCGATTCGAGGATGTCGGATTATTTGCCATTACCGGTCCGACCGGAGCAGGTAAAACCACCTTGCTCGATGCGATAACCATTGCTTTGTACCGTAAAGTTCCCCGCTTTGAAAAATCAAACAGCAAAGCAGGACTCGAAGATGTGGTGAGTTATGGAGCAGCAACCGCCATGTCGAGGGTCACCTTTGAAGCTCAGGGCAACAGGTACGAGGCTCAATGGGATATACGGCTGGCAAGTAATTCGGGGAAAAAATTAGGCAAACCTGTTGAAAGTGTACGGTTGAAAAATTTAAGTACCGAACTGATTATTGCTGAAACTAAAACTACCTGTGATGAAAAAATTGCGGAAGTAACCCAATTGAACTATGACCAGTTTCTACGTTCTGTGATGCTGGCTCAAGGTGAGTTTGCAGCTTTTTTATCTGCCAGAAATTCTGAGAAAGGCTTGTTATTACAACAGATTGCAGGCGATGAAATCTACAGAAAAATAGGAGAAACATTAAAGAACAGAATCTTTGAAGAGAAAAAACTGCTCGAACAGATCAACAGCAAAATCAATACGGATGATTTGCTCAGTGAAGAAGCTATCCGAAGTCTTAAAGCAGAAACCCTGTTGCTTGATGAAAATCAGAAAGAGCTGGAATCCAGGCTAAAAATAATAGAAGGCGTCCTCAAATGGTATGAGCAAAAAAACAAGCTGGGAATTCAAAAAGAATTGAATGAAAAGTATAAACAGCAACTTGAGCTTGATATCACAGTGCATCGTGAAGTTTTCGATCAACTGAACAGGCATCAATCGGCTGAACCTATTAAGGAATCGCTGAATGAAGTAGTACGTCTGGAGAATGAAATTGTAAAGAAGTCATTTCGTTTAAATGAAATAGAACAGGAATCAATTAACCTGGAATCGAAAATAAAGCAGTCGGTTGAAGACGAACTGGCTGTCAAAAACAAAGCTGCCGAATGTGAACGGATAGCACAGGAATGGCAACCGAAATTGGAAAAAGTGACTGCTCTGGATACAAACATTATTGCCCATCAAACGAATATTCAGGAAAAGCAAAAAAACATTGCCGATGATACTCTTGCACTTACAGAAATAATGCATAACCTTGATAGTAAAACAAGAGCATTAAAATCGGAAGAAGAGGATTTGGTAAAACTAAGTGCCTTTTTAGTAAATAACAAACAGGTTCCTGTATATGAAAAATACATTAGTTCATGGAACACGCAATTAACCCAACGAAAAAGTAATTCGGAAAGAATATTGGTTTTAAACAATGAAATTAAAAAGGGGAACAGTGATCTTTCAGAGAATAAATTAAAAATTGAAAACATAGAAAGGATCCGGACAAAGGAAAGAGAAACATATGATTTACTTTCAATTCAATTAAAAGCTATTCAGGAGTATTTGGTTATAAGTAATCTTGAAAATCTGTTAAAACAAAATGATCTACTGAGTAACCAAAAAGAACAGTTATTCGAGTTGCTCCAATTGTCGTCGAACTATAAGGACCTCAATGAAAACGGAAACACACTAAAAGAACAAAAAACAGTCCATGAATTAAAGCTTAAAGAAATTTCAGAAAAATCACAGCACCTCTCGGTAGAGATCAGTCATGCCACCCAATTGTTGAAAGATGCTGAAGAATTATACGGGAAGGACATTTATATAGTCAGTCTGGAAGAGGAAAGAAAAAAACTTGTAAAAGGCGAACCCTGTGCCTTATGCGGATCCAAAGAACATCCGCTGGTTGAACACTATGCAGAAGTAAAGATTTCGGATAGCAAAAAGAGAGTTGACGAACGGAAAGAAAAGCTTTTCAATTTAAATGAAGATTTAAAAAAAACTGAATTAGCCGCTACAAAATCGACTGCTGAACTTCAAAACTGTTTAACTCAATTATTAAAAACCGGTCGGGAGCTGAAAAATGCAATTGAAAGATTCGGGAATTATCCCTCTGTTTTTAAAATAGAGGATAAAGCCGGGATTGAGAATGCGCTTAAAAATGTAGAAACTGAAAAAGCAATTCTCACCGGTAAAATTATTGAAACCCGGGATCGGCAAAAGCAAAAAGACAATGTTGATGAACAGGTAAAGTCAGTGGTTGCACGAATGAATGAATTTGAAATACAACTGACCCGGCTCATTACGGCAAACAGATCAATCGAAGAATCAAATTCAGGGAAGAAGGACGAGTTAAACAGATTGAAAGTCCTGATTCTTGAGCTTGAAGACACATTGAAAGATCAATTTTCTGAATGTGAGCTTCAATTGCCCGAAATTGAAGATACAACACTTTTTTTAGAACAAACCGAACAGTTTATAAAATCGTATAACGATACCACTAAAAGATACACAGAGGTTGATAACTCCATCAGGCAATGTTTAACTGAGATTGGAAATTTCAACAATCAGTCACAAAATAAAACTAAAGAAATTCAGGGGGTACAGTCTCAGATGACAGTATTAAATCAGGAGCTTGCATTTTATAACGAAAACAGGAAAGCAATACTACCACTGGAAGTCAGTACGACTGATAAACGGAATGAGCTTCAAAAAGCAATAGATTCTACGCGTGCTACGGAAAAGTCGGTTACAGAGGTTTTGAATAGGTTGAAAGAAACTCAAACAGGACTGTCCGGTGAGAAGAAAAGTCTTGCCGGGGAACAGATGGAGAATACAAAACAACTCAAAAATCAATTGGACGTACTCAACGAAAAGATAGAAATAAGTGTTTTTAATTCAAGGGATGAAGTGACCGGGGCATTGCTTGACGAGGGTCTGTTGACCAGCTATACGACGATAAAGAAAGATGTTGACGAAAGAACAATCGCCCTGAAAACACAGGAAGAAGGACTTGCAGCCGAACAAAGCAGCCTGGAATCGGAACGAAGAGATGAAACAACAGAAGAAAATGCCCGTGAAAAGCAGTCTCTGATAAATGAAGAAAGAAATAAATTGCTCCATATGTCAGGGGTTATCACTGAAAAATTCAGGAAAGATGCTGAAATAAAAAGCCGCAACGCACAAGTGGTGGCTGAGATAAAAGCACAGGAAACAGTGTGCCGTAAGTGGTCGGGATTAATGAATCTGTTGGGCGGTTCGCAGGATGCTTTCAATACCTATGTACAAAGACTAACACTCAAAAACCTGATTGATCTGGCAAATCTGCATTTATATAAACTAAACCGCCGTTACTCTTTGCAATTGAATCCACTGTACAAACCGGGTGAAGAACTTAATTTCAGACTGGTAGATCATTACCAGGCAGATGATACCCGTTTGACAGATACAACCAGTGGAGGTGAAAAGTTCCTGATAAGTCTGTCACTGGCACTGGGTTTGTCGGATCTGGCAAGTCATAACGTCAGTATCGGGTCCCTGTTTATTGACGAAGGGTTTGGTACGCTTGACAATGATACACTGGAAACTGTCATTTCAACGCTAGAGACTTTGAAAGCACAGGGAAAAACCATCGGGATCATTTCACATGTTGACAGTCTGAAAGAAAGAATTCCTGTACAGATTCAGGTTATGAAAAAAAGCAATGGAATAAGTTATGTAGAAATAAATTAACCCTTAAAAAAAGATCTGCCATGGGAATCACAATTCACTATCATGGTCGTATTGCCGACAAGCAGAAACTCCCTCAATTGATTGAGGAACTTGAAGAAATTTCGAAAGTACATGGATGGGAATACCATATAATAGAACGTGAATTTCCATCAGATAACTATCCGGAAGAAGAACATGATGGAAATCTTTACGGGATCTTGTTTAATCCACCCGGTTGCGAACCGGTATCGTTCACTTTTTTACGGAATGGGAGGATGTGCGGACCTATTCAGCTGAACAACTGGGGCGAAAGTACTGGCGAAAAAGAGCGTGAGTATTTGTATATGAATTTCACCAAGACGCAATATGCAGGCAGTGAGATTCATAAAATGGTAATTGGTATTTTCAGATATATCGTTCCACGTTTTTTGTCGGATTTTGAAATGATGGACGAAGCAGAATACTGGGAAACAAATGATGTGAAACTACTTGAAGAAAATTTCAGAAGAAATACAGAATTGATTAATGGCTTTGCTGCCGCCTTAAGCGAAAATGCCAAACACCAAGGCGAAGATATCGAAACTTTTATCGAACGGGTAATCAGGGATTTTTGGGAAAAGAAAAAGAAGGACTAAAAAAGATGATAAGTCCATTCTTTTGTTGAAGATAACTCTGAATAGCTTTTTGCAAAGCATTACTGAAATTACTTCTTATATCGATTTAACTACTATAGAATTGAATCGATTCAGTCTAAACAGTTTATTTACAAGGTGTAATATACAACTATATTTCACCTTGTTTGAATTTAATAAGGGAGAATAACCTTCCAGCTATCCTATCAAACCTTCCAACCTTTTTACGGGATCAATAATTATATTGTCCATGTAAAAAATGAATTTATCTATTTGCCGGATTAAATAATTTGGCTCTCTTTGCATTTAAATTCTAATGATCTTTTAAAAAAAAGATCAGAACATTCAAAATTCATATAAATTTTAATATTATGCAAAAGAAAACACATCTCTTTCTGTTTCAGATTGCGCTTATCTCAGCCATGGGTGGCTTCCTGTTCGGGTACGACTGGGTGGTAATTGGCGGAGCAAAACCATTCTATGAACAATTCTTTCAGATTGCAAATCAACCTTATATGCAGGGGTGGGCAATGAGCAGTGCCTTAATCGGATGCTTAATCGGTGCCCTGATTTCAGGTAAATTAAGTGACAGGTACGGACGTAAAATCATGCTTGTTTTTTCGGCAGCCCTATTTGTATGTACTTCTATCGGAACAGGCCTATCCCCCGATTTCACGTTGTTTAATATCTTTCGTCTGATTGGCGGGCTGGCTATTGGAATGGCATCCAGTCTTTCACCAATGTATATCGCTGAAATTGCACCGGCACATCTCAGGGGGCGGTTTGTGGCCATTAATCAGCTTACCATCGTGTTGGGAATTTTATCGGCACAACTGGTAAACTGGCATATTGCAGAACCGGTATCGTTGGGAGCTACCGGGGAAATGATCCGTATGTCGTGGAACGGGCAGATGGGATGGCGTTGGATGTTCTGGGTGATGACGATCCCCGCCGGATTGTTTTTTATACTGGGATTTACCTTGCCCGAAAGTCCGCGTTGGCTGGTTACGAAAGGCAAAACAGCTGCAGCATTGAAAATTTTCAGCAGAATAGGTGGTGATGAGTATGCACAGCAGGAAATAAATTCAATAGGTACGAATACTGTAGAGGATCAACAGGCAGGTTTCAGGCAATTGCTGAATCCAAAGTACCGCAATGTACTGATTATAGGAATTGTATTGGCTGTCTTTCAGCAATGGTGCGGAATAAACGTCATATTTAATTATGCTCAGGAGATATTTATGTCGGCAGGATTTGGAATCTCCGACGTATTAATGAACATCGTGATTACCGGGGTGGTGAATGTGATCTTTACAGTTGTTGCCATGTTTTTGGTGGATAAATGGGGTCGAAAGGTATTGCTGAAAATCGGTGCTTTCGGACTTACCATCATTTATGCCATCATGGGAAGCGCCTACTATTTCCACGTTTCCGGACTGCCATTACTGATTATTGTTATTCTTGCCATAGCCTGTTATGCGATGACCCTGGCTCCGGTGATGTGGATCGTTATATCCGAGATATTCCCGAATAAAGTAAGGGGTATAGCAATGTCTATTGCCACATTCGCCTTATGGTCGGCTTGTTTTATCCTTACCTATACATTCCCCATTCTGAATAAAGGATTAGGTGCTGCCGGAACATTCTGGCTGTATGGAATTATTTGTTTGCTGGGAGGAATTTTTGTAACGTTGAAGGTTCCGGAAACTAAAGGAAAGAGCCTGGAAGAACTGGAGAAGGAATTAATATTAAATAGATTATAGAGAAATGGAAAAGATAACCGCGTATTTAATACAAAGTACCGTCAACACAAAAATTGTGAAGGCGTGGAGTGAAGATATAGTTTTGCCTACCTATCAGATTGGAAAAGAAGAAAAGAATCCTATTTTCCTTGAGAAAAGAGTGTATCAGGGGAGTAGTGGATCGGTATACCCTTACCCGGTGGTGGAAAAGATTTCCGACATAAAAGTTGATAAAACCTATCATGCCTTGTTTATCGAGAATTATTATTTAAAAGTGATGATTCTTCCCGAGTTGGGCGGACGTGTTCATATGGCCTATGACAAGATTAAAAAGCGTCATTTTGTATATTATAACCAGGTGGTTAAACCGGCGCTGGTGGGACTTACCGGTCCATGGATATCAGGGGGGATAGAATTCAACTGGCCACAGCATCATCGTCCTTCTACTTTTTTGCCTGTCGATTCATGCATTGAAACCAATGCGGATGGCAGTATGACCATTTGGTGCAATGAAGTGGAACGAATGACCCGTACAAAGGGGGCACAGGGTTTCACCCTGTTTCCCTCTCATGCATATCTGGAAATCAGCGTGAAGATCTATAACAGGACTCCCTTTCCGCAAACATTTCTGTGGTGGGCGAATCCGGCAGTGGTCGTAAACGACTATTATCATTCAGTATTCCCACCGGATGTCAATGCAGTATTTGATCATGGAAAACGCGATGTCTCCAGTTTTCCGATAGCTACGGGGATCTATTACAAACAGGATTATTCGGCGGGTGTCGATATTTCAAAATACAAGAACATCCCGGTACCTACTTCGTACATGGCTGTCCGTTCGAAATATGATTTTGTAGGAGGATATGATACAAAAGCAAGAGGGGGTTTATTACATGTTGCCAACCACCATGTGTCACCCGGGAAAAAGCAATGGACATGGGGAAACAGTGATTTTGGAAAAGCCTGGGACCGTAACCTGACAGATGAGGATGGCCCGTATATTGAATTAATGACCGGCGTTTTCACAGATAATCAACCTGACTT
>Ga0302286_10003632_pt1 | contig 10372 bp, 10 predicted proteins | sample III_Fen_E2_3_FD_198765 | JGI IMG/M metagenome (GOLD analysis project Ga0302286, IMG submission 198765) | Peat permafrost microbial communities from Stordalen Mire near Abisko, Sweden - III_Fen_E2_3 | ecosystem: Environmental > Terrestrial > Soil > Wetlands > Permafrost | place: Sweden: Abisko...
CACTTCAATAACAGCCACGTCAACCTGACAGCTGCGAAAATAGTCGAAGGCCATTGAGACGGTTAGTTCAAAGAATGACGGTTCCAGTTTTTCAGTCTCGTTTTTTGCAAGGTATGATTCTGTAAACTGAACGACAGCTTCTTCCGAAATCATTTCACCATTGACCTTGATCCGCTCCCTGAAATCTTTCAAATGAGGGGAGGTATAAAGCCCCGTTTTGTATCCTGCTTCCTGCAATACCGAGGCCAGCATGTGCGAAACAGATCCTTTCCCGTTGGTTCCGGCTACATGAATCGTTTTAAATGACCGATGCGGATATCCGAACATTTCATCTAAACGAATGGTATTGTCCAGGTTGTCTTTGTAAGCAGCAGGTCCAGTTCGCTGAAACATAGGCAACTGACTAAACAAAAAATCGAGTACTTCCTGATAGTTTCGCATTCAATAAAAAACTTATTAACACCCGTTAAAAACTAGCAGCACAAAATTGAGAATTTAACAGATAGTAACAGAGTTTTTCGTTCTAATTTTCCTAAATTTATGGAAACCTTAATGAATACGGTGATGGTGAAGAAAAAGCAGACCAAAATTTTCGTGCTGGATACCAATGTTATTCTGCATGACCATACTAGCATTTATCAGTTTCAGGATAATGATATCGTAATTCCAATCACCGTTCTGGAAGAATTGGATAAGTTTAAACGCGGAAACGACCCGATAAACTTTCAGGCCCGTGAATTTGTGCGTGAACTGGATGAAATAGTAGGCGACAAACTTTTTAACGGTGGGATTAAATTGGGTCCCGATAAAGGAAAATTGATCATTGAACCGGGGAAGCCTATTCCTGAGGAAATGAAAAACTCGTTTCGTGAAGATATTCCAGATCATCGTATTTTAGCTATCGCTATGTATATCGGTCAGAAATACCCTGACCGCCCGACCATCCTGGTTACCAAAGATATCAACCTTCGGATGAAGGCCAAATCGTTGAAGATTCAGTCTGAAGATTACTTAAACGATAAGGTAAAGGATATTCAGATGCTGAATAAGAATGTCACTGAGTTCGAAAATTTCAATGATATTCTGATTGAAAAACTCTATAGTGAGAATTCGATTCCTGTTGAAATGATGGAGATGCCAACTACTCCTGAGATCAACGAATACTTTATCATGAAATCGGTCAAGGCCAGTGTCCTGGGAAGGTATGACGGCGGCATAAAGAAGATAGTCCGTGTTGAGAAAAAAACAGCTTACGGAATTAAACCCAGAAATGCAGAACAGACTTTCAGTCTTGATGCACTCTTTAATCCTGAGATCAAACTGGTAGCACTGACTGGCAAAGCAGGAACAGGAAAAACCTTACTGGCTCTTGCTGCTGCCCTTGAACAACACAAGGACTTCGGGCAGATCTTGCTTGCACGGCCCATCGTGGCGCTCAGTAACCGTGATTTGGGATATCTTCCCGGGGATGCCCAGGAAAAAATCAGTCCGTATATGCAACCTCTCTTTGATAATCTGGCAGTTATCAAGCACAACTACAATCCAAGGAGCATGGAATACCAGAAAATCGAGGAACTGCTGAAAGACGAGCGGCTGATTATTACTCCTTTGGCTTATATCCGTGGACGAAGCCTTTCGAATTCGTACTTTATCATTGATGAGGCTCAGAACCTGACCCCGCATGAAATCAAGACGATCATTACCAGGGCTGGTGAGGGCTCCAAGTTGATCTTCACCGGCGACCTCCAGCAAATTGACTCCCCTTACCTGGATATGAAATCAAACGGATTGGCCTACATGACCGAAAAAATGCGGAACCATGAGATCTTTGCTCATGTCAATCTGGTAAAAGGCGAACGCAGTTATCTGGCAGAACTGGCCAGTGATTTGCTTTGATAGAAAAAATTAAACACAGAGGACACAGAGAAAGTACAGAGAATATATTTTCTACTTTACCTCTAAGTCCTCTGTGGCTTATTAAGCATTTACCTTTTAATATTTTAGTACTTTTGCGTCCTGAATATCAAATGGTGGAAAGGATTTAATGGATTATTCAGGTAAAAAGGCATCATTCTATACGCTTGGTTGTAAACTCAACTTCGCAGAAACATCAAGCATAGCTCAAAGATTCGAGGATATAGGATTCCTGAGGGTTGAATTCTCGGAGCAGGCTGATGTTATCGTAATTAATTCCTGTTCGGTCACGGCCGAGGGTGATAAAAAGACACGCAATATCATTCGTCAGGCCATCCGTAAAAACCCATTATCAATGGTTGTTGTCACAGGCTGTTATGCTCAGCTTCAACCTGAAATCATACAGAAAATCGAAGGAGTTGATCTGATCATAGGCTCAGCCGGGAAGCAAAATATCCCCGACTATTTAGGCAACCTGATCAAAAAAGAGGAACCCGAAATTCATATCCAGGCCCCCAATGAGATTAGGAAATACTTCCATGCCTATTCTTTTGGTGACCGTACCCGCAGTTTTCTTAAGGTTCAGGATGGCTGCGACTATTACTGCACCTACTGCACGATACCCTTTGCAAGGGGAAGAAGCCGCAACGACAGCATTGCCAATACTGTTGCCGAAGCAAGGGTTATTGCAGATAAAGGCACCCGGGAAATCATTCTGACAGGGGTAAACATAGGTGACTTTGGTAAATCCACGGGCGAGAAATTCATTGATCTGCTTAGAGGTCTGGAGCAGATTGAAAACCTGAAACGCATCCGCATATCGTCAGTCGAACCGAATTTACTGACTGATGAGATCATTGAATTTGCCGCACAATCGAAACGGATCATGCCCCACTTCCATCTCCCCCTCCAATCGGGTTCAAATGAGGTATTGACCCTGATGAAACGAAAATACAAACGTGAAGTATTTGAGAGCCGGGTGGCTAAAATTAAACGGGAAATTCCTCAAGCCTTTATCGGGGTCGATGTTATAGCTGGCACCAATGGCGAAACCGATGAATTCTTTAATGATTCGTACCGTTTTATAGCCGATCTGGACATATCACAGCTGCATGCATTCCCTTATTCTGAGCGACCGGGAACAAAGGCCCTTGAACTGAAACCAGTAATCCCTGTGGATGAACGGAAGCACAGGACTCAGCGGCTCATATCCCTTTCAGAGCGCAAGACGGAACATTTCTACCGACAACATCTGGACAGCATACACGAAGTACTTTTTGAAGAACAAAAAGACAAAAAAAGCCTTTTAGGTTTTACTGACAATTACATACGAGTTGAAACTGAATACCGGGAAGAACTCGAAAATCAAATTATTCAGGTGAAGCTTGAAAAGCTTTTACCTAATGGAAATGTTTGGGGAAGTATTTTAGAAACATAGGAAAAAGGAAAAGGGAAAAAAGTAAGGTTTTACTTTGGCGAATTCATTTCTAGTGTTCACAACTCGTTTCCCCAACTTATTTATAACAATTATAACAATTACAACATTCAGAACAAATACAACATTCAGAACATTAAAATAGCAACCATGAATCTCGAAATACTTTGCACACAGGTACAGGAATTGGCCAGGGAAGTTGGACAGTTTATCTTTGAGGAACGTCTGAAATTTACTGCAGGGGATATTATCCATAAGGGCAAGGCCGACATGGTAACTTATGTTGATAAGAATGCTGAATCACGGATTGTGGCTTCTTTAAAGCAGCTGTTGCCAGGTTCAGGGTTTATTGCCGAGGAAGGAACTGCACAAGACAATGGTGAGAAGTACCGTTGGGTGATCGATCCACTCGATGGCACGACCAACTATATTCATGGCATTTCCCCTTTTGCAGTGAGCATTGCCCTGATGGAAGATCAGGAAATCATTATGGGAGTCATCTATGAGATCAGCCTGAAGGAGATGTTTTATGCCTGGAAAGGCAGCAAGGCTTATCTGAATGGTCAGGAAATACAGGTATCAAAAGCTTCCACTACTGCCGATTCGCTCATTGCAACAGGATTTCCCTATTACGACTTCTCTAAACTTGATAACTATCTGGAAGCAATGAATTTCTTCATGCGTAATTCGCATGGGATGCGTCGCCTGGGATCAGCAGCAACAGATATGGCTTATGTGGCCGCCGGAAGGTTTGAGGGATTCTACGAACATGCCCTTCACTCCTGGGATGTCGCTGCAGGAATCATTATTCTTAAGCAAGCAGGCGGAAGAGTCTGCGACTTTAATGGCGGTGATAACTTTATCTTTGGAGGTGAAATGATTGCCTGCAATGCCAATTATTTTGATGAATTTTATACCATCGTGCACAAACATCTTGGATGACTTTTTTTTGCTAAATTGCATCAACCTAACACTCACGATTATGGTGGAACAAGAAATTGCACTTATCAACAGACAGATTGAAAATCTCACTGCCAAAAACTTCGATCTCGAAGCCTGGAAAAGCCATACCATCCTATTTCTTGAACGCATCTTCGGGAAGGAGAGTACAAAGGTGACTATGATCAGGGAACTTAAATATAATTATTCGAGCTGGGCATTGCGTGATGCAGCAGGCACTGGGAAGAACTCCGATCCCGTTATCCTGAAGGCCCGCGAAATACTGGAAGCTGCCAAACTGGAGCTCGAATATCTTGGTCTGCCGAAACAGGAAGAAGAGAACCAGAAAATATGGTCTGTACTCGGGGAGGAAATGACAGGCAAACAAATCAGCGAGATCAAACAGATTCTTCTGTCGGCTGACACGGATAAAATGGAGAAAATTGCCAATATTCTTTATAGTCTTGAAAAGGAAAACATGTCAGTAGTGCTGGCAAAACTACTGATCCCATAAACTTCATAAATGAGTAAGCCCAAAGTTGCCATTGTCATCCTGAACTGGAACGGTGCCAGATTATTGCAGCAGTTTCTGCCTTCAGTGATTAAATTCAGCAAAAATGAGTTTACTGATATTGTTGTGGCTGACAATGGCTCAACGGACGATTCACTTTCGATACTTCAAAATGAATTTCCTGAGGTAAGGATACTCGATCTGAAACAGAATTATGGATTTGCCTATGGCTACAATGAAGCCTTGAAGCAGGTTGAAGCAGACTATTTTGTTATCCTGAATTCGGATGTAGAGGTAACTGCCGGCTGGCTGGAGTCACCGATTAAGCTGATGGAAACGGATGCCACGATTGCTGCCGTTCAACCCAAGATACTCAGCTACAACCAGAAGACTTACTTTGAATATGCCGGGGCAGCCGGTGGTTTTATTGATCGCTTTGGATACCCGTTTTGTCGTGGAAGAATATTCAATGTCGTGGAAGCAGATAACGGTCAATACGATCAATCCATAGATGTGTTTTGGGCAACCGGAGCCTGCATGTTTGTGCGTGCCGGGCTGTTCCGTGAAGTGGGTGGTTTTGATGCCGATTTCTGGGCCCATATGGAAGAGATTGATCTTTGCTGGAGGCTCAAGAACCGTGGTCATCGCGTGGTTTACACTCCTGAAAGTACCGTTTATCATCTGGGAGGAGGCACGCTATCGTATGACAATCCACAGAAATTATTCCTGAATTTCAGGAATAACCTCTGGCTTTTGTATAAAAATTTACCTGCCAATCAGCTCTTTTATATACTTTCAATTCGCATGATCCTCGATGCTGTTGCCGGGATCAAACTACTGGCTGAATTTAACCTAAACGGCATAAGAAGTGTACTGAAAGCCCATTATCATTTTTACCTGTCACTGCCCGAACTGCAACGCAAACGCAGGCAAGCCGGGAAAGACGGACACTTTATTCTGCCTGCCGAAAAGCTCCCGCGAAGCATTGTCTTCCAGTTTTATATCCGTAATCGTAAACGCTTTTGCGAAATAAAGTTCTGGCATAAGAAATCACATGTTCTATAAAACAGAAAGGATTCCATCTCTCTTTTAAAAGATGGAATCCCTCGCTCGGATTACTGACCCCTGCGACTGAACACTTTCTTTAATCCTTCAGATAATTAATCTTAACCAGGTCATCCCAGATCGGATCTTTCTTTGGAGGTGCTGCAATAATCTTTATAGGCAGTTTGGTCACCGGATGAATGAATTCAATTTTGCGTGCGTGCAAATGAATCCCTGCATTTTCGTTACTCCTGGCTGCACCGTATTTAAGGTCCCCTTTAATGTGCAGGCCGATACGGTTGAGCTGTGCCCTAATCTGATGGTGGCGTCCTGTCTTCAGATCAATTTCAAGCAAATGGTAATGATTGAGTGTTGCCACATGACGATAGTCAAGTATTGCTTCCTTTGAACCTTTACGTTCCTTGTTGTGGGCATGCGACTTGTTCTTCTCCTCGTCTTTCAACAGCCAATGGTGTAAGGTTCCCTCTTCCAGATCAGGAAGTTTATCCACCACGGCCCAGTAGGTTTTTTTCATGGCTTCCTTATCCTGAAACATCTCGTTCAGGCGGGTAAGCGCTTTGCTGGTACGTGCAAAAAGGATAACCCCGCTTGACGGGCGATCCAGACGATGGGGCGAACCTAAATATACATCACCCGGTTTCTTGTATTTCACCTTGATGTATTCCTTCACCTTATCGATTAAAGTTACATCACCGGTCTTGTCACCCTGAACGATCTCGCCACAAGCCTTATTGATGGCTATAATATGATTGTCTTCGTAAATTACTTCCATTTAAATCTTTAGATATATGTTATGAGAATGGGGCATGGAGCATGGAGCATCAAACTGCTCTATTACAGGAGTTCTTCCACTAGAATATCTTCATCCAGATCTTCCCAATGTATTCCTTCACCATCGCCAATAAATCTCCAGTTGTTTCTTTGTTCGGATGTTGCATCCCTTAGTGAAGGAAACCAATTAATTGGAACAGAAAGTTCGCGTCCGTCATCTAAAACGAGAAACATTTTAAAATCGTCGAACCAAATATCTACTGCATTGGTTGATTTAATAAATACACTAGGCATCTTTTTACCTCAAAGGTAATGAAATTCCAATATAAATAATTCAGGGTTGATATCAAACAGTTCATGGTTTCAGAAATATCATCAAGCCTTTGGTGTAAAATTAAACTTTTAAGAGTGGATTCAACTTTGAACCTGAAACTCCCTAATACTGCTCCTTCTCGTTAGGGAAATCATTTGATTTAACGTCCTGAACATACGAATTCACCGCGCCCTGGATCTCTTCTGACAGGTTCAGGTACCTTCTCAGGAAACGGGGAGAAAAGGTTTGAGTGATTCCAAGCATATCGTGAAGAACAAGTACCTGGCCGTCGCATCCGCCACCAGCGCCAATTCCAATGACAGGAATCTTCAAGGCCGTGGCAACCTTGGTGCCCAGTATGGCAGGAATCTTCTCCAATACAATGGCAAAGCATCCGGCTTCTTCCAACAACAAGGCATCTTCAATCAGTTTCTGAGCCTCAACTTCTTCCTTGGCCCGAACCGTGTAGGTTCCGTATTTATTAATCGACTGAGGCATCAATCCAAGATGTCCCATGACGGGGATACCTGCCGAAAGAATGCGTTCAACCGATTCGATGATCTCTTTTCCACCTTCTACTTTCACGGCGTCGGCATGGGTCACTTTCATGATCTTGATGGCTGAATTCAGTGCTTCCAGCGAGTTTCCCTGATACGAGCCAAAAGGCATATCCACCACAACAAGCGCACGGTTCACCGCTTTTACCACCGACTTGCCATGATAAATCATCTGGTCGAGGGTAATGGGAAGCGTGGTTTCGTTTCCCGCCATCACATTGGAAGCCGAATCGCCCACCAGGATAATGTCGATACCCGCCTGATCGACCAGTTTGGCCATACTGAAATCGTAGGCTGTAAGCATAGCAATTTTCTCGCCATTTCGCTTCATTTCCGAAAGCACGTGTGTAGTTACCCGTTTTATTTCTTTATAGACTGACATAAGCGTTTGTATACAATTCGGCTACAAAAGTAAGAATTTATAGCTTTGAATATCCGCTTTCTTTTTCGCAAATGATTTGCCTGGAAATTATTCCTTTAATCCTCCAAAAAGTAACAGGGCAAGGTTTTTGCGGTAAACAGCCTATAATCGAGTGCCTGTTTGCGTATACATTTCGTATAGAATAAGAGTACTTTGAGTGTACCTTATTTATTCGTGAATATATAAGGTACACACAACGTATACTCAAGGTACACAGAAGGTATACACAAGGTGGCAGGCGGGTATCACTTTGAAGTCACCAAATCCCCCTCCGGCTAAAGGTTTGAACTGCTTCTTCCTTAAAGGAAAATAGGGATCTCTATGTCAAATTTCAAAACAGATTACAGTGGGAATTTTCAGGATAATTACCTGACAAGCAAGTCAAAAAACAACAATGGTTTTGAACAGTTGGAAGTGATGGTCTGCCTGTTCAATGCCATTGCTGCTTTTGCTTATTGCCTGACCACGCTTATCATCAGCGTATCAGCATTGAGCCCTGTAAAAATGCCTAAGCCGTTTATAATGTTAGTGGCAGGATTGGTCAGGTTTTGAGAGCTGTTCCCGCTGTCTTTATACAAATCCGTGTAATCAGCATCAAGATGGTAAAGAATCAGCCTGTGCCTCCCAAGATACTGGAAATTCATTGAGGGTATTTCGTATTGATTCGCCTGCATTGGTTCGTTACGGAAAAATCTTCCGGGAGGGGCTTTACCGCCAAAATCACTAATCGCAACAGGTGATTTTTCTATGTTTTCAATCACAACCATGTAATAACTCAGGTCTGTATTCGTCCAGGTAAGCTGAACAGGATCAGGCATCGTAGGTCTTGTAGTCGGGAAACTGCCTGAACTAAAACTTGGCATGGCGATTTGGGTAACCGATTGCTTATAATTTGCCGGTTTGGTTGGGATTACGGTTGACGAAGTCACCAACTGATTGTTATATTTAAATTCGAGGTTATAGGTGATTCCTTCCTGGGGCAAGAACGTGTTGTCTTTATACACCCCATTTCCAACCGAAGGAAGAATACGTGTCTGGTTACCAAAGATTATTTTCACCTTCAAAGAATCAAGGTTGTCGTTTGAAAAGACCACATTGCTGTCGGAAGGAGTCTTTCTGGATATCTTCACTGAAACAGGCTGATTATTGATCAGATATGACTCAACAACCGGAATGTCATTGAAGGCAAGTTTCAAATTTTCCGTATTACATGAACCCATTGCAACTAAAAATAATATCAGGAATAATAGTCCTTTAACCCCTGTTGATGAAATTCGCCGGGTTCTTCTGTTTGCATCCTTATTCGGGTAATCGGTATATATCTTGGAGTTCATCTTATTTGAGTTTGAGGGTGAGTGTCAGGTTTGGAGTAATTCCCAGGAACTTCTTATCAATTGAAATGATCTGGCCGTCAGTAATCTGGTATTCCTTATACCAGGTGTTCTTACGGTCGTAGACATTAAACAGGGAGAAGCTTATATTTCCTCTTTCTTTTATTCCATTTAGGGATTTAAGGAGGTAGTTGACGGCAAAATCCATTCGGTGATAATCATCAAGTCTCCTGCTGTTTTTCGTTCCGGCAGAGATAAACGTTTTTTCAGTTCCATCGAGCAAGGTGATGGTATAGCCTCCTTCGGGGGCCGTGTATGGCCGGCCTGTGGCATAAATCCAGGTTGCCGAGAAACTCCATTTTTTCCATTTATAGATGCCGATGATTTTAAATTCGTTGGGGACGTCCTGATCGGCATCAAAAAAGTTCTTCCCATATACATCAAACTGATTTCGAACCTGGGATAAGGTGTAGGACGCCCAGCCTGTAAGATTTCCCAGCTTCTTCTGGGCAAAAAATTCTATTCCACGTGCATAGCCTCTCCCCGTATAAAAATCCTGCTCATAACCCGATTGCTGGTTCATAGGGCCTTGATTAAACCTCAGGGTATATTGAGAAAGATCGGAAAGTTGCTTATAATAGGCTTCAACACTAAAAAGAAAATCGGAGGTTTCATAGTTGATCCCTGTAATGTAATGGATAGCGCTGCTAACAGGCACCTTCTTGCCATCAGAAAGAATCCAGAAATCAGTACTTCCCGACAAGATATCTTCGCGAGTGATCTGGTTGGCAAATTGGTAGTATTTTCCCCAGGCTCCCACCATCTTAAGTTTATTATTAATGGCATAGGTGGCTGATAACCTGGGCTCTGTATATTCCTTTGCGGTTATATCATAATAGGTTGCATGTATTCCGGGAGTAATTGTAAGTTTATTATCCAGGAACCTGAATTTATTTTGAAGGTAACCACCCAGAAGTTTTCCCTTGTTGCCAATATTAAGGATTGAAGAAGTATCGTTCTGGCTATAGGAATATTTAATGTTATAGCTGGTTAGATTAACCCCGAAACCGATCTCGTTTTTCGGAGTCACATTCCAGGTATAATCTGATCGAAGA
>Ga0302286_10003634_pt1 | contig 10370 bp, 9 predicted proteins | sample III_Fen_E2_3_FD_198765 | JGI IMG/M metagenome (GOLD analysis project Ga0302286, IMG submission 198765) | Peat permafrost microbial communities from Stordalen Mire near Abisko, Sweden - III_Fen_E2_3 | ecosystem: Environmental > Terrestrial > Soil > Wetlands > Permafrost | place: Sweden: Abisko...
ATAAAATTAATTAACTACTATAAACCAAATCAATACTGATCAATGTAAAGTGGTCGTATTAATTATTGGAACTTTAAAAATCAAAAAAAATGGCAAATTATTTTAGCTCACTTCCACATCGCCTGAGAGTTCAGGAATTAGGAAAATGTGATTTTATGCAAAGCAGCGAATTCGCTGATGGTGTTAAGAAACTTACCGGTAAAAAAATTGTAATTATCGGCTGTGGGGCACAGGGATTGGCACAAGGTCAAAACATGCGTGACAGTGGCCTTCAGGTAGCCTATGCATTGCGTCAGGAAGCTATCGACAACAAGAGGGTATCCTACCAGAATGCTGTTGATAACGGTTTTGAAGTAGGAACTTTCGAACAAATGATTCCTACTGCTGATTTGGTATCTAATTTAGCTCCCGACAAACAACACACGCCTGTTGTAACTAAAATTGTTCCATTGATGAAGAAAGGTTCGTGCCTGTCTTATTCACACGGATTCAATATAGTAGAGGAAGGTACTCAAATCCGCAAAGACATTACTGTTGTCATGATCGCACCAAAGTCACCTGCCTCTGAAGTACGTGCCGAATATTTACGTGGTTTCGGTGTCCCTACACTGATTGCTGTGCATGCAGACAATGATCCGAATGGTGATGGACTTGAAATAGCAAAAGCCTATTGTGTTGGAACCGGTGGCCACAAAGCAGGTGTACTTCTTTCGTCGTTTGTTGCAGAAGTGAAATCTGATTTAATGGGTGAGCAAACTATTCTTTGCGGACTATTACAAACAGGTTCAATTCTGAGTTTCAATAAAATGGTTGAAAAAGGAATCGATAAAAGCTATGCTTCCAAATTAGTACAATATGGTTGGGAAGTAATTACAGAAGCATTAAAAATAGGCGGCATCACCAATATGATGGATCGTCTGTCGAATCCTGCTAAAATTGAAGCCTATAAACTGGCTGACGAATTGAAAGATATTATGCGTCCGTTGTTTATCAAACATATGGATGATATTTTATCAGGTGAATTCTCGAAGACCATGATGGAAGACTGGGCAAACGGTGATAAAAACCTGCTGACCTGGCGTGCTGAAACCGGTGAAACGGCTTTTGAGAAAACTCCTGCAGGTGATATGGAAATTACAGAACAGGAGTATTTCGACAATGCTACATTGATGGTTGCATTTATTAAAGCCGGTGTAGAGTCTGCTTACGAAACTATGACCTGCTCAGGGATTAAAAATGAATCGGCCTATTACGAGTCATTGCATGAAACTCCGCTTATTGCAAATACCATTGCACGTAAGAAACTGTTCGAAATGAACCGTGTGATCTCGGATACAGCAGAATATGGGTGTTATTTGTTTGATCATGCCTGTAAACCCCTCTTGGCTGATTTTATGAAAAAAGCAGATACAAATATCATTGGTAAAAATTTCAATGCTTCGATTGATGCACACGTAGATAACTTTGAATTAGTAAAAATTAATGCTGCTATCCGTAACCATTCAATTGAAATTTGTGGTGCCGAATTACGTGCTGCCATGACTGCCATGAAAAAAGTAGTGGAATAAGGTTTTTTATTTAACCTAAACTGAATGCATCACTACAAATAAGAAATTTTGTTTTTACATGATGCCAGAGCAAAAAAACAAGAGCTGTTCCCAATTGGAATCAGCTCTTGTTTTTTTTATAACTGTTTAAATATTTAATAATGACAGAATCGGAATTCTGTTCTTTTGTCATTTATTTGAATACAATTATCTCATTAATTACAGAACACCATGGTCCATTTTTTATCAAATCTTTAAACAGGTAATCATCTTTATTTGGTAACAATAAACTTTTTTGTTTCAATCCAGTCGGTAGCTCCGGCTTTTAATATATAAATACCTGGTTGAAGACTTCTGATATCCAATTCCAGCAGACTATTATCCTGTTTCGTAATGACAACGGCTTCCGATTTACCTTCAGGATTTAAAATCTGTAAAGTACGGATTAAACCGGCTTTATGATGAACCTGAAGGATCGTTACAGCAGGTATGGGAGAAACTGTTAACCTGTCATCATTGATGAGTTCGTTTTGTGTGACCTGATTTAGTGAAACATTTGACTGATTGTATAATAATTTGTGATCAGGGTCAAAAATCACACTGTCAATTCTGAAATCGGGTTTGAAACTGAAAGTCTGTCCCGAATAGGTAGGTTGAAAGATCAGGGTAGTGTCGTTTTGTGCCCCTTTAAATTTAATTGGCAGTGACATGTGGAAAAAACTGACATTACTGTTGTATTGTGTCTGATTTATAGTAACTAAAGTGCTTAGATCCAACTGTTGATTTACCAGAATACTGTAATTTGGAATCCCCGTACCATAGAACCAATCAGCAAAAAAATCTGTAAGATCTTTACCTGACTGAGATTCCAGGTGTCTTTTTAAATCGGTTGTGCGGGCAAATCTATATTTTAATAAAGGATCGTTCAAGTAATTCCGGATGCCCTGAAAGAAATCAGAGTCCCCAAGTACCCAACGTAACATGTGTAGTAGGTAGGCTCCTTTATTATAGGTAAGATTGCTGCTGAAAATTCTTGAAACACTTGTAGTGTCGGAGCAAAAGACCGATCCTTGTGTTTTCGTAATTATATCAACCCGAACATCATTCATATAACTTTTGAAAGTGTTTACACTCACTAGTCTTTCATCCGATAGCCCCAGGCAATAGGCGGCAAAACCTTCGTTGAGCCAGATATCTTGCCATGAACCACAAGTGACCATATCTCCAAACCATTGATGGGCGAGCTCATGAGTAAATGTAAAATGACCAAAGGCATTTTTTCCAAGAAAAGTCATAGTCTGGTGTTCCATTCCACCACCTATATTGACTTCTGCATGTCCGTATTTTTCCTTTCTGAATGGATACGGTCCAAATAACTTTTCAAAAACCCCCATACTGTTTATGACATCGGGTGTTTTTGCACTTAGTTCGACAGAATCTTCAGGATAAACATAATTTAAAATCCTTATTGAATCGGTACCGTTTTTGTAATAGTCGGAATAGATGGCATAATTTGTTACTGCGATGGCTATCAGATAAGAGGCTATGGGATAGCGATGCTTCCAGTGGTCAAGGGTTGAATTTGTTCCGTAAGGAGTCTCACTGACCAGTATTCCGTTACTGGCTGCATGATTCCCTTTTGGCATCACTACATAAACATCGATCGAGTCAATCTTATCCGTTAAATCATTCTTGGAGGGCCACCAATCTGATGCACCGTAAGGTTCGGACAGCGTCCACATACTTGGTGCTCCATTGTGGACGTAATTTTCAAATGACCCGAATCCATTTGACACCGGTACTCCATGATAATAGACAGTAACCGAATCTAACTTTCCTAATAAGACTTCAGGGCTCAACGGTATGGTAATGATGTCTCCGGTATGATCTATTGTGTATTTCTTTCCTTCGAATATTGCAGAGTCAGCAGTCATACTTACATTTAACTGAAACTGTATGCTGTTCATCCGGTCCTGTGTGGCGACAAAATATGAAGTGACCGAACCGGTTATAAAACGCAGGGCGGGGTCAATAACCCAGTTAAACCTGTGATATTTCAGGTCGTAATTGTTTGTTGTTATTGCCTGAGGAATTTTGTGTTCGCTGTTGGAATGTTGATTTTCGATCAATGAATAGTTAACAGGTTTATTTTTCAATAAAGACTCCTGTGCCTGCAACCCGATATTACTATTTACCAATAGTAATAATATGATTATATGGTAGATAACGGTTTTCATGGAAATCGCCTTGTGTAAAATCGCTACAAATATAACATATTAATTATGAATTTGTAAAGGTAAATCAACAATTCTGTTGAAAATAATTGAAAGGATTTTTATTTGAATAAGGATTGTTTGACTGAAATTAAAATTGTTGATTAACAGAGTGTTTATAAAAAACAGTGCTTAACTTTACCATCTTATTTTTGCTTCATTCTCCACAAATACACTATGACAGCCAATGTCATTAATCCACTCGATATAAACAATGTTTTTGCACCCAATGTATACCAGATAACTCCGGCCAGGGAACTTGCCAGCATGGTACAAATGCTTTGTAAAGCTGAATAAGTGCCAATAGCCGTTGCAGTATCCGCGGGATCGGAGATATTACTGATCCATGCTTTGGACACGCCCTCTGTGGCAGAAGCATAGAGTCCGTACATGAAAAACAAACCAAGGAAGACATAGAGATTGGTCGTAACGGAGAAGCCCAGGTACACTGCTGAAAACAGGCCAAGTCCTATCAGAAACATTTGTTTCAGTCCTATTTTGTCAGCCAGAGAACCTACCGGGAAAGCAAAGAGTGCATACACCAGGTTGTAGAAAATATAAATACCAATTACATGGGTATCATTCAGTCCTGCATCTTTGGCTTTCAGAAGTAAAAATACATCCGAACTATTAACTAATGTAAAAAGCAATAACCCGATCAGTAATTGCCGGTAAGCTGCCGGGCTTTGTTTCCAGTAGTTGAGAAAAGAAAAGAAATTGACTTTTTCGTGAGTGGGAGTGAAGTCTTTTTTCTTTTCTTTAAGAAAAAGAGTCGTGATAATGGCTATGACTCCGGGAATAAAAGCAATATAAAAAAGAGTAATATAATCTTTGGGGTGAAAATAGAGATAAACCAAAGCCAGTGAAGGTCCTATGGCAGCACCTACAGTATCCATTGCCCGGTGAAACCCGAAGACAGCACCTTTCGTTTCCGGTGTTGCTTCGTCTGAAAGGATGGCATCACGCGCTCCGGTACGGATCCCTTTAGCAAACCTGTCGGTAGTTCGGACAAAGAAAATCCACAGTGGATAAGTGAAAAAGGCAGTAATAGGTTTTGAAATAGCACTCAGGATATATCCTGCCTGTACAAACGGAAGCCTTTTGCCTGTTGCATCGGACAATTTACCAAAATACCCTTTGCTCAGGCCGGCAGTAGCTTCTGCCATTCCTTCCAGCAACCCGATGATCAGTATTGAAAATCCAATGCTTTTTAGGTAAATCGGCATGACCGGATAAAGCATTTCGCTTGCCACATCTGTAAATAAACTTACAACCGACAATATCCAGACTACCCTTGTAATTTTTTTAAACATGGAATCTTCTTTATTGGAAATAGATCTGAAGAATCAATTTTCTGTATTCAAAATTACTTCTTTCTACTTTATATCGTTTTTTTATCCGTGAATTGACAGATCAGTACTTTTATTTTTCTGGATCAGCTAAAGACTCAAAAAACCAATAAACAGAATTGTAGCTTTTGTTCTTAAAGTTTTAAATGTTTGGAAGAAGTTTTTAAAGATATATTCCTGAATTTATAGTTTAATCAACTCAAAATATCAAATCTCTACTATAAACTACCTACCAACTAATCAATCTCAAGTCCCAGTGCATTTCTGAGTTTGTCCAATGCAGGATTTTGCTCAGCCATGATTCTATACCTGTCTTCAGGTGTACTGGCACGCTGTACTTCTGTTTCCTCTGCTATTTTGAGCATCATCCTGATAGAAGTATTATGTAATTTGCCTTGCAGGAATTCTAAAATATCAGGTTGAAGGCGTAGTAGTTCTTTTTCCTGTAGAATATTACTTACAATTAATTCGAAGGTGGTTGCAGAAGTTAGTTTAGGTCGTGTATTGAGAATGAAGCTGGTTATCCTTCCCTGTTCGGGGATGGTGTCAGCAAACTTTTCCCATGCTTCAACAAGTTCATCGTAAGTAAATGAATTGTTCAGAATGACTTTTTCTTCTGTTTTCTTTTCTGTATAAGTTTCCTGTGGTGAAGATACCGTGTGGGTGGCGGATATAGAGATACTACCCGGACGTTTGAAAGATGCTTTTGTTTCAGGAGCTGTTTCTTTTTTTACGTCAGGCTGTTGAATCTCCGGATCTGGCTTACTGACCGGTGGTGTAACAGGTACCGGTTTAGTTACGGGAACTGTTGAATTGTCAACGGCGACTTTTTTAATGGGTAAAGGTGTTTCGTCATTCAGTCCGGACTTTTTTTTTTCATCCGTCAGTTGGCACAGACGAATTAAAGCCAGCTCAACCAGCAACCGCTTATTCTTACTAAGCCGGTAATCGATATCACAGTCATTGCTGATTTTCAGCCCCTGAAACAGAAATTCAGGACTGCAGAGTTGTGCCTGTTGTTTGTAACGTTCACCAATGTCGGCTCCTACTTCAAGTAAAGAGATTGTTTGTGGATCTTTACTGACCAACACATCCCTTAAGTGTGAACTAAGTCCTGTAATAAAATGATGACCATCAAAGCCATTATTCAAAATCTCATTGAAAATAAGCAGGGATTGACTGACATCTCCTTTTAAAAACCCGTCGATCAGTCTGAAATAGTATTCATAATCGAGTACATTCAGGTTTTCAATTACCCCCTGGTAGGTGATTACATTTCCACAGAAACTAACCAGTTGGTCGAAAATGGACAAGGCATCACGCATTCCACCCTCACTCTTTTGGGCTACGATATTCAAACCGTTAATATCAGCGGTCACACCTTCCTGTTGGGCCACATACTGCAAATGTTTCACAGTGTCGGCAACGGTAATCCGGTTAAAATCGTAAATCTGGCATCGTGAAAGTATGGTGGGGATTATCTTGTGTTTTTCAGTTGTAGCCAGAATAAAGATAGCATGTGCAGGAGGTTCTTCCAGTGTCTTTAAAAATGCATTAAAAGCACCCTGAGAGAGCATGTGTACTTCATCAATAATATAGACGCTGTATTTGCCTATTTGTGGCGGTATGCGCACCTGATCGGTCAGAGAGCGTATGTCATCTACCCCGTTGTTAGACGCAGCATCCAATTCGTGAATATTATACGACCGTTGTTCATTGAACGATACGCATGATTCACATTCGTTACAGGCTTCGGCTTCGGCAGTCAGATTCTGACAGTTGATAGTCTTTGCAAAAATTCGTGCACACGTTGTCTTACCTACTCCACGTGGTCCGCAAAATAAATAAGCATGAGCCAAATGATTGCTTTTGATTGCATTTTTAAGTGTTGTAGTCAATGCAAGCTGACCCACCACCGAGTTAAATGACGACGGACGGTATTTGCGGGCCGAGACAATGAAATTATCCATAAATTGGTACCTTTTTCTGCTTTTGACTGCAAATATACTGAAAATTTCAGGGACAGCAGATCAAAAAAAAAGAATTCTCCAAAAAAAAGAATGAACATAAAAATTGCTTACCTTTGTCACGATAAACGGTTTGTTTTTTTATAAACGGTTTGTTTGAGTGCTTATCTGTATTTTTTATTCCTGAAACACGAAACTTAAATTATCATGGCTTTTTTTAATAGCTCCGGAAAAAAACTCGGGAAGATACTGTTGAATAAGTATCTGATCGTTTTTTTAGCGTACACTGTTTTTGTTACTTTCTTTGATCAACATAACCTGATTCATCGCTGGCAGACTGACCGGAAGATTCACGAGCTGGAAAAAGAATATAACTTTTATCAGAATGAAATAAAACTGAACAAGCAAAAGAAATTTGAGCTCCAGTCAAGCAATTCCAATCTGGAAAAATTTGCCAGGGAACATTATTTCATGAAAAAAGAAAACGAAGATATTTTTATTATTAAAGAATGAAAGAAAAACAACCTTCCCAGATTTTATTTATTATTGCCGGTACACTTACTATTTTAGGTGCCTTTGCAAGACTTTTCGACATAAAGTATGCCCCCGTTATTTTTACAGTGGGTGCCGTCTTATTGATATTTATACAGGGAAAAAATGCATATGATAACAGGTCGGAAGATAAAAATCAACAACGGTTGGCGCGTCTTGGATTTCTGACAAGCCTGATGCTCGGAGTTGCCTGCTATTTTATGTTTACAGGTTCCAATTCATGGGTTGTCATGGTTTTGATCTATGCGCTTTCTTCTTTTTATCAGTCTTTCAGAGGGAATACCACCAAATAAGAATTCCTTGCTTTATTTTCGAACACAAAAAAAGCGCAAATGTAGTATTTGCGCTTTTTTTGTATGCTTTGTTTAAACTCCCGTTAAGCAAATTATTTCTTTGCGTCGAATCGTTCATTCAGTAATTTAGTAACTTCTGCGGTGATGTCGTACGATTTATCTGCGTACAGTATGTTATCGCTTGAAGTATTGCTGATGATCAACTGGTATTTATGATCCTTATTATACTCTTTCATAAATGAATTGATCGTATCGCGTAACTGTTCACTCATTTTTTGTTGAACCTGAACCAATTGTTTGCTTAAATCACCATCCAGTACCTGCAGGTCCTGTTGTTTCTTCTGTAACCGGGCCTGTTCCTGTTCAGCACGTTCGCGGCTTAAGAAAGCATTGTTCTCAAGTTTGTGCTGAAAATCACCCATTTCAGTCTGCAATTGACGGGCTTTCTGATTAATGGTCAGACGGGATTCTTCCTGCTTTTTAATTAATGATTCATTTGCTTCCTTTGCAAACTGATAATGCAGCAATAAAGAATCAATATTGATATAAGCAATCGGTAACTTGCCTTTTGTAACAACGTCTTTCCCGGTAGCTGATTGTTTTGCTACTGTATTACTTTTATTGCCTAACACCAATACAAATAGAACAACAACTGCAATCGCCAGGATGGCATTAAAAATGAGTGATAAGTTTTTCATTCGCTTAGTTTTCTTAAATTATTTATAGATTTTTATTTCCTTTGAAACCGATAATCTTTTTTTAGTGAGTGCAAAGATAATTTTTTTAGGACACTTCAATACAAAGCCTCTTCAATTTTTAGTAAAATGAATGTTTCATTGTGATTTTTAACATGTATTAGTAGTTTTGGAAAAGTTGATTAAAAAATCATGCTATAATGAAAGAAACTAAAAAACCGGATTGATTTGATTATCAATCCGGTTTTTAATTCTTTAATATAAGATCTTAGTAACGATCCGAAACTATTTTCCAGTCAACTAAATCCCATAAAGCAGCAACATAATCGGCGCGGCGGTTTTGATAATCCAGATAATAAGCATGTTCCCACACATCAAAAGTAAGGATAGGAGTCAATCCACGTGTAATTGGATTTCCTGCATTACTTTCCTTGACGATTGAAAGTTTGCCTTCTGCATCTTTTACCAACCAGGCCCAACCTGATCCAAATACAGCAACAGCAGCTTTGTTGAATTCTACTTTGAAGTTTTCAAGGGAATCCCATCCTTCGTTGATTGCTTTCAGTATCTTATCGCCCGGTACACTCCCTTTATTTGGTGTCAATGATAGAAAATAAAACGTGTGATTCCAGATTTGTGCAGCATTATTGAATATTGGTCCTTCCGATTTTTTGACTATCGTTTCAAGGTCTGACTCTTCAAATTCTGTACCTACTACTAATCCATTGAGGTTATTTACATACGTTTGATGATGTTTGCCATAATGAAAACTAATGGTTCTTTCACTGATAATGGGCTCCAATGCATTGTGAGCATAAGGTAATTCGGGCAATGTAAATTTCATAATTTTACTGTTTTATGAGTTATTAAATCAATTGATTTTTACTTTTATAAAGCTTAAACGTCTGCGAGTGTCATTTTGTTTGATTAAATCAGTATATTTTATATAAAATTTATCCCGACAATTTGTTTTCCTGCAATTTTCTTATCATCTTTGTAGTGTCTTATTGAAAGTCTCCGGCCTAGTGTCTGACCATCATGCAAAGATATGCATGATCTTTACTTTTGACAGTCGACTTTTTCATAAAAATTAATCAGTAAATTTAAAAAACATGAATCAAACAATCAGATTAACCCTTGCCTTAGCTATTGTAATGTTAGCAACATCTGCCTGTAAAACAAAACAAAAAATAGCAGAAATTCCTGCTGGCGCAAATATTGAAGCCACAACTCCTAAAACAGTAGTAACACCTCCGGCTTCTACTTACAATGAGCCTGCTGCTGTTAAAGAGGAACCTAAAGAAGGAGTAAAAGCCGAAGTAAATGAAAATGAAGTAACCCGCAATGAAAATTTCAGCCTGGTTGATGGTGATAAAGATGCCCTGAAATTTAAGTATTATGTAGTAGTGGGAAGTTTTACCAAACAAACCAATGCAAAAGGATTACAAACTTCGTTGATTACTGAAGGAAATAAAGCCATTATCGTTGTAAATGAAAAGGGAATGTATCGTGTTTTAATTTCTTCATATAATGATTACAACCTGGCACATGCCCGTATCAGAGCAATTGCAAAACGCTTCCCTGATGCCTGGGTACTGGTTCAAAAATAATTAATAATAACCCGGTTATAAAATGAGGACGTGAAAATCAACTGATTTTCACGTCCTCATTTTTTTTTGATTGAAATATGACTC
>Ga0302286_10003635_pt1 | contig 10367 bp, 13 predicted proteins | sample III_Fen_E2_3_FD_198765 | JGI IMG/M metagenome (GOLD analysis project Ga0302286, IMG submission 198765) | Peat permafrost microbial communities from Stordalen Mire near Abisko, Sweden - III_Fen_E2_3 | ecosystem: Environmental > Terrestrial > Soil > Wetlands > Permafrost | place: Sweden: Abisko...
TAGAGAAGCATAATAAGTGGTCGTGGTCACGACGAGTCGATCCGACGGACTGGCCGATGGTACAGGATGAGTTGGAGAAGATGCTATGATCACCTGGTACGACGTAGTCCAGGGTAGCCCTGAGTGGCTCGCGCTTCGCAAGGGACTCTGGACGGGCTCGATAGCCGTTAGGCTACTCCAGGGCAAGCCACTACCGCAAGAATACGAGTGGGACGGTAATGACTCTACCCGCCGTGGACACGCCCTTGAGGTAGCCGCCATCCGCGAATACGAGCGTGAGTACCGAGTGAGAGTAGAACGCCCGGGATTCGTTACCAATAGTGTGTACTGGAATGCTGGTTATAGTCCAGACGGCATCGATCGGTCATGGCTGCTTGAGTGTAAGGCGCTCACCGAAATGCGGCATAATGGGCTAATCTCTGACAAGATGTCTCTCGAAACGCTCGAGGGTATCATATCAAGCAAGATACCGCTTCAGTACAAAGTCCAGATATTCTTCGGTATGATCATCACCGGCAAACGCAAATCTCGGCTCCTCGCCTTTAACCCAGAGATTGTTGATCAGAAGCAGCTTATCGTCGTTGAGATAGGGTATGACAAGATCATCGGTAACAATATTCGTAGCAAGCTGCGCCTCGATATGAAGAAACGACGAGCTAACTCTTGACACCAACAGTCTTTGTTGCTATAATGACAACCAATAACTACTTCCCCGAATATCAGCGTTCCAAAATTGCTATTCTCTAGGGAAGTAGTTTTATATTATAATGATAGTGTGAGTTGTGGTTCGAAAATATAAAGTCCTCCGTAGCAGGGGGACTTTATATTTGTATATATTTTGCGACGTTAGCTTTTTACAGATAAGTTGAGTATAGACTCATCCTATTGTACGGTGGTCATTCCATTCCGGGGGATCGCAGTAGTCCTGATACATGATACAGACCATTATTTGGCGTGCGATACGCCTAATAGTCACATCATCAGGAAACTCTCGCTCGAGATCCTCGATGTGCGTGAGTTCGGTATACATGGCTTCACGCCACTTCTTCGTCTGCTCTGAGTCCATCTTCCACTCTCTGAGTGACTTCCCATTCAATATGAGCGACGGCCCTACGGCCTATTTCGCGCTGTCTCCGTAGTTCTCTTGCCGCTTGTATCACCTCATGGGCACGTTGAAGCTCGAGCATCAATTCCTGGTCGGGCATCGACACATACCGCTCCATATTCTTCTCGAGGCGGTTAGTGTCGTGCACAGTTACTTCCTAGTCCCTACGTCTTGTGCTGCGCCAGCAATACCTGTTGGTTTCCACAACCCGTAGTAGATTGCTACCGAGATAATAAACTGCTGAACTGCTGAAACGAGAATCGCGCCAAGCTCAAACGGAATACCGCTCTGTGCGGCCAAAAGTAGCGCCTGGAGCAGAGTCGATATAAGTGTCAATCCAGCCAGCAACCATGCCTTTGCTGCGCTTGATGTGATGCGGGTGGTGACGAGTGCCACCAAAATAGGCATTACTGTGCCCACGACTAGTGTTAATACTGATACTTCCATGATTATTTTTTCTCCTTTACTTCTACTATACTTGATGGGTCAACTTTTACGTATGTACCTGGCGCTACGTTTGAGCTGCCGTTTGCGGCGAGTCCCCTCTGGTAAGCCTTCTCGACCTCTTCATCGTAATGGGTGGACTTCCACACATCATTCTGCCACTTCGTACCCTCGTAGAGTTGCTTAGAGAGTGCTGCGGCGTACGCTGGGTCTGCCACCATATTCTTCGCGTGATACTCTACCCAGTCTGGGGTAATTTCTGCCTCAGTCATGTGGGCGAGTAGGCCGATTCTTTGCGCTTCGTTTCTAGCTTGTTCTAAATTCATACCCTTCTCCTTATTTTTTACAACTTCAATTTTGCCTACATACGTGCTCCAGCCAAGATATGCGCATCCGCCGTTTGGTCCAGCATACATATCAATAAGGTGTTGAAGGCTTGGGTGGACGTATCCATGGTCATGATATCCCGAAAGGGTTGAGCTCACATATCGTCCATCTCCGAGCGAGACGGCAGTATGTTCATTAGGGTCGTTTCCTAGGTCAAAATAGACGGGGACTATGACGCCCGATGGCGGTAGCTCTCCAGGGTGATTACCGACTCCAGACGCCCATTTAGCGGCTGCTGACGAGTATTGCCCCATCGTATACCAGTTGCCATTCTTATCTTGCATAGGTAGCGTGGCCTGGCCCCACATGCCTTCTACGTGGCCCTCACACCAACCACCGACATAAGGTATTCTCCAATCAGGGGCTACTGTTTGTTCCCACATAAGTCCTCCTATTTGCCTATTAATTGAAGCGTCTCTGGCTTGCTGAAGTTGATGACCGCGAAGAAGAATAGCGCGGTAATAACAAGAACAATAAACTTCACCGCGTTATCAACGAGCAGTTTCTTGATCTTAGTGCTGAAGCTATTATCTGACTCTTTTTTCCATTCATTAAGCACCTTGAGCTCAGCATCAATCCTTTCGACATTAGTCACCCCCCACACAACGTGTGTCTCAAATGCCTGTTTGTCCGCTTTTAGTCCATTGGACGTCTCAAGTGCGGCAGCGAGTCGAGATATCTCATTTGTCATCCTCACCTGATTCTCTGCACTATGTTTCTGGCGCTCTTCATCAAGGGCAAGATAGCCGCGAAACTCAATTCCAAGTTCTCTCACGGTAGTAGGCGGATTCTGTTTTTCTTCCTCTGTCATCATAGTAGCTACCTATGCTAGTTTGACTATTATGTAGTTGGGGTTGGTCGCTGAGGCGTTGCCGTTAGCCGTTGCTGCGTTTGAACCCCTATATAGGCGGGCCTTGATATTCCTAGTGCCCGCAGTAGACACTGGAACGCATGGAGCGACCGACGCCGCATCTCCCGATGCGTTAGTCGGCGCTGAAGAACTAGCAATTATAGCTCCAGCAGTTACGTCGTAGAGCTCCATGCCAACAGCATTGTTGGCGATTGATGCGCTTCCCTGCCCGATGAATCCCGTTATCTCAACCTCTCGTCCAAGAGGGGTAATGTAATTGAGGTTAAGCCCAGTCATGTCCGTACCAGAGCCAGAAGCCGTAGTCGATATGACGTTTGACCTGATTTCCCTGTACCCGAGCACCTTACGATTTGGGTCTCGTGGACATATGAGATTACCGATTGAGTCCGTCTTCATATATGGTATTGATGATGCGATAGGGAGTAGTTTCCCTATTTGTCCTTGGTTGATTGAACCCACGTTTAGAATATTTGTTGCGCCCGATACAATAATACCGAGACGAACGCTATTGGCCGCGAGCGCTGGTGATGTTGCGTTGTTTGTGACGATATTGCCGGCAGTATTGACTAATGTGGCGACCGTACCCGTACCTGGGTCAAGGAGATCAAAGTAGGTATCTTTTGAGGCCGTGACCGTACCCGTAGCTGCTGCAACAGTAAGTCTTTTGCCACCAATATAGACAACTCCAGCGGTCAGTGACCACGCAAGCGTAGAGCCATATCCAGTACCCGTAAGCACGCATCCACCCAGTACTATAAAGTCGAACATCACTTCGCCCTGTCGCTTAACCGGGTCAACATTATCTGTAAATTGAGCCTCAGTGGTGATAGCATCGTTTTTGATAGTACCATCATCATTATGGGATTCACTAAGAATATTATAAAGATTATCGGCCCATCCTGTAATCGGACGAAGTATAACGATATCACCCACGTGGCTACCGCGCGTATCAACATACCCGGGAGCTATCGCATCGATAATAAGCTGTCCCGTGTCAACATGTCCGGCAAAGTCAACTGCTGTCGCATCGGAGACGACGGTGATTGTCTCGCTCGTGATTGGATCAGTAAACGTATGAGGTTCACCCATCGTTGCATAAAATTTAGCTGGAAGTGTTGGAACTCCAGCTACGGTATTTGTGACAATGGTGCTCGCACCTGGGCTACGAAGTGTTTGAACGGTCATTAAAGAGGGGTTAGCTGAACCGTTGCTTGCTGGTATATAAGCTATTGATTTCATAAATTCATTGTAACACAAAAGAGGGCCTGTAAAGACCCTCTTGTGCTTAATTGCTTAGATTAAGAGTTTGTGCGTTCCAGGGTAGCGATCGCTTTGGCTTTCATACCAAAGACGAAGACATCACCACGAGCGCGAAGCTGCAACTCAGATCCACCATGTCCAGGGACATCCTTGATGAGCTTCATACCGCTGCCGGTAGCTGGGTCCATCTTAGGAGTAGCCTTGACTACTGCTCGCTTGTCCACAACGACAACGTCGATGTAGGTAGCTGGGAAGTAGGTGTCGTCTGTTTCAACGACTACAACACCATCGAGCTGACCCATGACGCCGTTCTTACCAGTTTCGTAACCGAGGTTAGAGCCATCGAATGCAAGAACAAGAGCCTTGAGGCTATCAGAGAAGGCGAATGGAATGAAGGCAACCATGCTGCCTGGAGCGCCACCGCGTTTCTTGACTGCCGAGACAGTGTTGAAGAACTTGAGTTTGATATTGTCCGTACCGCTATTCCAGCTAATTTTGTTTGCGGCAGGTCGTGCGGCAACAATCTTAGCAAGCGTATACGCGTCGAAGTCAGGGATAAACTTCTCGTAAACCCATGAGCGAGCAAACTTGCTTGCGAGGCTTGCGATAGGAGTGTCCTGATCGAGCGTGTCCTGAATGCGAAGGAATTTGTACTTGTTATACGCAAGCGTCATATCCTGATCGCCAGTTTCAGCGAGCGTTACGGTTTGTGAAATAGCAGTCTCATCGTAAGTTCCAAGTGAACCCGCACTAATGTCGTAGTTCAAGAGCTTAACGGTTGAGGCTGAGGTCCAATCGAGTCCGTTTGCGTCCAAGTAACGAGCCACGTATGAGGCAACCTCAAGTGGTTTGTCGAGGACAGAAGACGTTTTGATACCATATTTAGATGCCATAAGAGCATTCTCCTCAAATCAAAAGTGTTAATATGTGTATTGTCTTCTGTTACTTAAAGAATAAGCTATAATGTAAGAGAATGCAAGTCCCCGCACACAGATTACCACTACGCGATTATCAACTTGAGATAGTCAATGCTTATAATGACCCGAATATTGACGAATTATTACTTGTCATCGGACGTCGTGGTGCTAAGACTACAACCACATTTAGCGAGTGTATCGTCCCAGACCTAGTCAGGGAGAGGCAGACGATCGTAGCCGTGTACCCTACCGCTAAGATGGGCTTTCGTAACTTCTGGAACAATATTGAGAACGATGGATTCAAGACGCTTGATCATATACCAAGGGAACTTATCTTACGACAATCAAACTCTGAGGACGACATGCGAATTGAGCTTATAAATGGGTCAGTTTTCATGTGTGTAGGCGCTACTAACGTCGAGGCGCTACGCGGTGCTAACGGCAAGAAGTATTGGTTTGATGAGTTCGTAGATGAACCGATTGAAGCGGTGAACGTTATCGCCCCTATCGTCGAGCAGAATGGTGGTAAGCGTATTTACACAGGTACGCCAAAAATTGACGGCATCAATGGAGAGACTATGCGTCGTATGCACGAGAGCTTCAAGACTGACGCTGCTAAATACACCTGTTATATTGATGCTACACACTATACCAAGCCCGAACAGCTTGAGAAGATACGTCAGGGGTATATACTCCGTAACGGTAATGACTTCAAGTACAAACAGGAGATGCTACTCGACTGGGGCCAGTCGTCAAGCGCGAGCTACTACGGAGAGATTATGTCCCAGAAGGACCTAGATGGCTCTATCGGCGAGTTCCCCTACAACCGAGCCTATCCCGTATTCACCGCCTGGGACCTCGGTAAATCAGATGCGATGGTGGTACTTTTCTTCCAATTCTTCAAGAATAGGGTGCGCATCATAGACATTATTGAGAAGAATGGATCAAACATCAAGGCGATGGCCGTAGACATAAAAGCCAAGCCATACGTGTACGGATGGCACTTCCTGCCGCATGACGGCACGGTGGGCAGCCTGAACGATGGTATCAGCCGTCTTGAGACGCTTATCACCGAGGGGATTACCAATGCCTCTACGCTGAAGCGTCAGGGTGTGAGTGTGGGCGTGGGGTATGTTGAAGAGTGGCTGAAGAGCATCCTTATAAACGTAGGCACTACGGGAACGTTCCATCGTCGTCTACGTCAATACAGTAAGAAGTTCAGCCCTGAAACGGGTAACTTCGCCGGACCAGATCACAAGACACAAAGCCATATTGCAGACGCCTTGCGCTACCTCTGTACTGCCCTCCATATCTACTGGAACGAAAAGGGAGAGTTTATACTCTCCCTAGAGGATAGCCAGACCCAGTACGAGTCTGACCTAGTATCCGTTCCGTTTACTTCTTTTTAGCTGGCTTAGGCTCTTCAGCAACCACTGGTTCGACTGGAGCTTCTGGCTCGTCTTCGGTGATAACCTCATCGATCAGGTTAGACATATCGTCCTCATCCTCTTCGAGTGCCTGGAAATCAGCGAGTGCTTGTGGCAATTCTGGCTTTGGTGTTGGCTCTGCGCCGCTTCCACCCCTACGGTTGATAGCCTCGAGGTATTGCTCTTCAAATGGATTCTCGTTGTCTTCCTGGGCTTCGAAGTAAGCCTGGAGCTGTTCGCCGTACATGTAGTAGAGAATCTGGACTAATGTAGGCTTCTGGCCACCATTTTTAGAGGTGAGAATAGACATCTGAACAGGGTTACGTTTAAAGGCACGAACCTTCTTAACCCACTTCTCAGACAGTCTCCATCCGTAATCTTGACCGCGTGATGCATTAATTCCCATATCTGAGCTGTTGATGTAGGCTGCAATCGTAGGCTCAAGCTTACAATAGTGAGTCTCTCCAGTACGAATACTAAAGAATGAAATGCCTTCTGGTTCGTTGATTGTTACTTCTGACATAATTATGTCCTCCTTATGCTGGGTTATTTAATGCTTTAGTGACCTGTTGTGCGAAGTCGTTGGGGTCATCTACCTCTTCAACGATGCCTCCATCTCCACTCTCATCCATTCGATCACTCGCTCCAGGAGTCGCCGGTGTTAGAGGCGTAGCGGCCGCTGGAGGAGTGACTGGGCTGGTGGCCGGCTGCTTGGTAGCGAACTCATAAGCTAACTTATACGGCTCGAGGTAGTCGTCATATAGCTCCATGACATCAGGAGCTTGTAGCACGACACCCTTTGCTTCATCAAGCTTCGTCTGCCTCATCAAGAGGTTATACACCTTGGGCTGAAGTTGTGGATATTGCTTAAACAATAGTCCATATTTCTTTAATGCGTCCATCGAATCTCGCTTGAAGTTCATGGTCGTCTCGGCGACCCTCTCGGCATCACTTCGTATCTTAGAGATACTCTGGTCAAGCTTGTACTGTTCGTTCAGGAGCCACTTGGTAGCCTCCTCCATGTCCATCTTGCCGCCAGACGCGTCTACGACGTCCTGGGGAGTCCGCAGCTCTTTATTAGTGTTCTCATCCACTAGGACGTTCGACAGGCCTCCTGGGTAGTATGCTTCAAGCACATCGTTGGTTTTTTCTTTGAGTGCCTGGCCTGATGTTCGCTCTTCGGTTCGCACATCGCTTAGGATCTGACGAATACTATCTTCTGTCAGGGGTTTAGGCTCTTCGGGTGTTGATGGCGTTTCTGGAGTTTGAGGCGTCGCAGGGACCGCATCCGCTGGTTTCGCTGGATCTGCTGCGGGAGTGACAGGTTCCTCTTCTTTTTTGTCCGGATTCGCTGGAATAACTGAGTCATCTTTTTTAGGCTCCTCCACATTAGCTGGTGCTGGTGGTGTAGCTGGGTCAACGGGTGGAGTTACGGGAGTTTCGACATCTCCACCATCATCGGCAAATGCCGCTTCCATCGCCTTACCAAAATCATCTTCTTCTGTATCTGGCATACTAATTCTCCTTTATCTTAGCGTTGATTGTCTGCTGTATGTGGCGTAGGTGTATCACCACACTTTTATGCATCTGAACCTGTTGCTGAGTGGTCATCACACCTTCAGCTTCAGGAATAATAGCATCGAATGAATTATGGGTGTCAATGGCATCTTTTAGATAGCCTCTAATCTCTTGGATAAGTTTAGTCTCTGTACTGAGCTCTTCCTCTGCGATACTATCATCGATATCATCAGGAACAGCGAAGCCATCGACCTCGCCACTGATTAGAAAATCCTCGTCTTCGTTTGGTATATGTGTCATTTATCCTCCTATTATTATTTACTGTGGCATTTGTGTCAAACCTGGTTGTGGTTGGGCTGCGGCACTAGCGGTAGCGGCATCAATCGCTGGAGCTAGTTCGGGAGCGGTTTCTTTGATAAGTTTGTCCTCAAGGACCTCTTTACGAGCGACGGCAGCAGGGTCATTAGGATTCGTGTTCTGAGCAGTAACGGTGACGGCATCTTGCAAATCGCCGCGCTTCTCATCAGTCCAATCTTGCTTACTCATCGTACTATTCACTGAGACATCAATCTCCTTGATGAAGTCATAGTATTCATTCCAGTTGACGATCATAGCGTTAGGATTCTCGGGATCGGTAAATGCATCAGGCTTTATGCGCATAATATCGTCTCGCGCGTTGTCATCTAGGTAAATGATGCTCTCTCCGTCCTGTTCGGATATGAGTAGGTCGAACGCAGAGATAACGTACTGACATAAGAACTCTTCGAGGATATTTGTAATCTGTTGAATAGCGTCGTCGATGCCCTGTTTCTGAGCTTGTGCGCCAACACCAGTCTTCGAATCACCGATAGCACCAAGCGCTTGTCCGGGATTCATACCCATCATAGTCTGAATCTGCTTGACGATCTCTTGGCTAATCTGTGGGTATTGCTGTGCGGTCGTAGTATCGAGAGTTAACAGTTGTACCTTGGCCTGTGGATCGGTAGAGGTGATAACGCCGCCTGACTTGAGGCTGGTTGCTCCCGTAAACAGGCCCGATTTGACCATCGTTGGCTTGCTGTTGTAGAGCCAGGTAGTCGCAACATTCTGACGCAGAGCCATGAGGAAATTCTGATTAGGTGAAGCAAGGCGTACACGACTGTCGCCAAATGGTGATAGCTCTGCGGGGTCGATAACGAGGAATAGTGTGCGAGGGTAGCCGAACTTAGAGCGATTCTCTACTGTTCGAAGCGGTGTATTGATTGATGGGCTAAGCGTCACGATGTCCTGGCTAGGGTCATTGCTGTAGCGTATGAGTATGTCGAACGTCTCTGTAGCAATATCTTGCTTTGCATTCTCCATCTCCGTGAGATACTCTGCATAATCCGATGACCCATGACCATCTGGCCCCTGAGCACGCAAGGCTTTGAGAGCTTGGACATCATATGTACTCTGACCTGCTGGCTTCTTCTCTTCACGCGCAATAATCTGATCAAGCTTACCCGGTGTCCACTTGGTCCGAATCCAGAAATAAGTACTGTGTGAGCCATCCTGAATACCCGGTTCAATAACAAAGTCATTGAAGTGAATCTGTTTAGGAGTTACGCCAAACTTGCCATATAGATTGGTGGCTGTCACCTGGAAGACGGTGAAGCCCCTAGAGAGAGCGCCACGGCCTCCAAGATGAAGGGTGCTAATGAACCCCTTACCAAATGTAGTCGGATTAAGAATAACCTTCTCAATACGATTACGCGCGATAATTGCCTCAACAGTGACCTTCGATCCATTGATAGCTACGGCTATATTCGGGATTACTTTGACTGCGGTACGCATAATCTGGCGCACGATACCCGCAATCGTGGTATCTCCAATCTGAGGATTCTTTTGACTACCGCCAGTATATTGAGCATTCGTGATGGTATCAAGCTGTTTGAAGTCTTTAATGTGATTGTCAACGAAGGTCTTGCCCTTATCCCACTCTTGAAGCCAGCCGGGAACGCGAGAATCGGGTGCGTACTTCTTTACACTTTTTCCTGCTGATGGAGCTGAGTATGTTTTATCTGCCATGATGTTTATACTATATCACCAACTACACCAATATTTATACCCTCAAGGTTACTTCCTACGAAGTCGAAGGACGTATTTTCAAGGTTACTCGATATGGTGATCTTATATTCATTGATAACGGGGTTAGGAAGTCGGATAGGACAGCGCTTAGTTTTCTTCTGACTTGCGGGAGAATCACCCGATATAGGTAGTTGTGTAGACCAGTTTCTCATACGGCTATTCCCGCTGTGCCATGTCAAGCGAGGGTTGCCCCATCCTGAGAGCAGGTTACGCTGGTTAGATCCATTAGTGAAGGTCTTGGTCTTATGCTTCAGCTTACCCTTCTTATTGTAGTACCAGGCCGTAATGACCACCGTACCGATAAATTCAGCCAGATAGACCACTGCTTGAGT
>Ga0302286_10003637_pt1 | contig 10363 bp, 6 predicted proteins | sample III_Fen_E2_3_FD_198765 | JGI IMG/M metagenome (GOLD analysis project Ga0302286, IMG submission 198765) | Peat permafrost microbial communities from Stordalen Mire near Abisko, Sweden - III_Fen_E2_3 | ecosystem: Environmental > Terrestrial > Soil > Wetlands > Permafrost | place: Sweden: Abisko...
TAAGCGAAAAATTAATTTATTTTTTTTAGATTTGTATTACAATTCCATATCTAATACAGAATGATTTTTGATGGTTTTTTGATTGGTTTTAGATCCGAGGATATTTCGATATATCAGTCAATTATCATTAATTTAAATGCCATATATTTGCCATATATCTAATAAGGTATATGGCAAATATATGGCATTTAAATTAATGATTTATTGCTACCAAAAACAATGTAAAAACAATCCAGAAACGTTCCAAAAACTATTGATAAATAATAACAAAATATGTTAATCAGATATATTTTTAAGAATTGCATTCTCAAAGTAGTAGATGTCTGAAAATGAGAATAACAAATTTAATTCTGTTATCCATTCCTTTTGATTAGTAGTCTTAGCGGATAATTATACAAAGGGACTGTGTTTTTTTTAAAATTTTACTACTACTATCCGGATAAACATCAATGATTATTACAGGACTATAGTTAGTTGAGCGATCCATTGCCCGTATACTTACCCTAAAATAACGCACCAATCTTAGGCAAACGCAGTGTCCTGGTTTCTTTTTAATACAGTGATGTGTGAATTATGTAAATCATTATAGAAATTGTGTAACCTGAAATCTTCTGAAATTGCACAATTTTGTAGTGTGAAAATTAATTCACCAATTAATACTAAATCCTATGAACACAACAGAATTAAAAGGAAACTGGGACGAACAGAAAGGCAAACTAAAACAAAAATTTGCCCAATTAACCGATGATGATTTGTTGTTTGCCGAAGGTAAGAAAGAAGAAATGCTTGGACGTATTCAAGTCAAACTTGGAAAAACAAAGGACGATTTCTTTAAGATCTTATCTGATCTGTAATTCATCAAATTTAAAATCAGTACAGACAGAAGCTTTTGAAATGGTTGTTGGTATTATTTCCGGCAATTTCATATGAAAAGTTTTCGATAGGTTTTTGATGAATCAGGTTTTAGGACAAAAACCTGCTTACAATGAAAATCGTCAAAAAGAGATTTTAGAATAAGGGTGCTGATATAGTGTTATTTTGCAACCCCGGACGAAATCGCAATCTGTCAGGTTAAACTACATACTCTGTGAGGTCTTAGGACAAAGACTTTATTGAGTATGTAGCTGACTGATCAATAATTCCATCTTATTAATAGATTTGAATGGATATCAGGTTGATGATTCAACCCGAATTAAAATTCTCTAAACAATACGTTTATTTTATAGGTTTTAAATTGATCAAAATTAAATATCTTACAACACAATCACGAACTAAATTTGTATACTAACTTAAAAAAAACTTGAATATGAGCAATCTCCTTTATTTAATAGCATTAATACTCGTCATATTTTGGGCGATTGGTTTCTTTGCCTACAGCGCCGGATCAATTATTCACATACTGCTTGTCATTGCAGTTATCTCAATTTTATTCCAGATAATACGAGGAAGATAATTACATGCAAAATGTGATTATTAATCTGTAAATTTATTTCTAATCTATGCTTATTATGAAATAGGCGATTACGATTTATAAAAAAAAGGCTACTCAGGAATGAGTAGCCTTTTTTTAGGATGACACAAATATGCAATTCATTTGAAAGAACTGTTGCCTGTTCAGAAAACAATCGGTATAAAGCATTTGCCCTGTGAAATAGAAATAAATAAACTGCAGTTACCTGCTCTTTCAATGATTGTAATGCCGAAACAGGTGTGATAATATGTGAAAATTAAGTACATTTGCATTGAAATTAAAAATAATGGCCTTTAAAACAGATCAGTTCAATACAAGATTGAATTATACAGGTTAATAAAAATTATTTGAAACTATTCCATGTTATGAAATTTAATTTACTGTCGATCATGATCCTGGTTGGATGTATAAGCTGCAACAAACATCCGACAACCATAATTGAAAGAAAAGGTGAACCCTCAATTTATTCAGTTCAAAACAACGATGCAGAAATGAATCGTGCGATGTTGACTGCCAGTCAAACACTGGATACTTTTAAAGAGGCTTTATTGAGTAAAAATAAAGATTATAAATATTTTGCTCTGAAATCACGTTTTATAACATCAAACGGGAATGAACATATATGGTTGAAGGATATTATCCTCAAAGACAAAAAGTATATCGGAATAGTTGCAAATTTGCCGGAATCAATTACAGATGTAAAAATAGGGGACACCATCAGTATTTTAAAAAATACTATCAGTGACTGGATGTACATAGATAAAAAAATATTACGTGGAGGATATACCATTCGCCTGTTAAGAAAAAGAATGACTGATACTGAACGAAAACAGTTTGACTCAAAAAGCGGCTTGATTATTGAAAATTAAAGCCCGGTGCTGTGAATGATTATTCTCTAATAAATTGAAGCACTTAATTATAAATTCTTAATTTTTTATATATGGTAATTGTTTCTACAGGTGTCATTCATCCAAACTGAAACATTACGACAATGGATCTAAAAATTCAACTTCTCATACTTCCTTACTTGTTATTTGTCATTTATTATCAGTGCTTTATCCTATATATCCCCTTCTTTTAAAACCTGTTTTTTTACTTGCAGGGAACACGTTTTCTTCATGCAATCTGTGAATCATGTAAGATATTTGTAAAATTGTGTAACATCCTATGTCATTTACGAACTAATTTTACATCGATTAATAAACAATCAATTTAAAACAACAGAAAATGAAAAAAACTATTTTTTTTGCACTTCTGGCGATATTTTCGTTAAGTGCAGTCCCTACATTTGCAGCTAAAAGTTCTGATAAAGCAATTGAAACTACAACCGAAACCAACACTAAACTATCTGCAGAAGAAATCAGTAATTACAGGGCACGTGTTGAAGAAATCCGTGAAATGGATAAATCGGAAATGACTTCATTAGAAAAAAAAGAACTTAAAAGCGAACTGAAAGAAATAAAAGCAACCATGCACAAAGACGGAACTTTTATTTATATCGGTGGAAGTACTTTAGTAATTATCTTGATCTTATTACTCATACTTTAAGATTTTCAACCCGAATATCACTTCGGTATCAATACGGAGGATGTTTAGAGACACAGCTTTATGGCTTCATTGTAAGTCGTAAATTGCAAAAACACTTAAATGACTAAAGTTATTCAGGTTAAATAGAGTTCTGTATTTTTTACAGAACTCTATTTTTAAAGTGCCCAATATAAAAAAAGAACTATGATCCACTTTTTGAAACAACCCGGACTGATTAAATTAAACTGGATCTTTCTGTTTTTTTTGCTATATCCCGGAATGTATTCGAATATCTGGTCACAAAAGTATTTTCAGCAAAAAGTAAATTATAGCATTGATGTAACCCTGAATGATAAAAGTCATGAATTGTCGGCCTACGAGAAAGTGGAATATATCAATAACTCACCCGATACACTTACTTTCCTCTATTTCCATTTGTGGCCGAATGCCTATTCGGGGAACAATACCGATCTGGCGAAACAGCTGTTCAGTTCAAAAGGAAAAGAACGGTTGTTTAATGACCCGGAACTGAGAGGGTCTATTGATTCATTAAATTTCAAAGTAAACAACCAACAGGTTCAATGGCAGTTGATGCCTGATCAGCCGGATATCTGCAAAATCATATTGAATAAACCGCTTCTACCCGGTAAATCTATTTTAATATCTACTCCTTTTCATGTCAAAATCCCAAAAGGGGTTACTTCACGGTTGGGTCATATCGGTGAATCCTATCAAATATCGCAATGGTATCCGAAACCGGCAGTATATGACAATACCGGCTGGCATCAGATGCCTTATCTCGATCAGGGGGAGTTTTATTCGGAATTTGGGAACTTTAAGGTAAATATTACGCTGCCTGAAAATTACATTGTAGGCGCTACCGGTGATCTTCAAAATAAAAAGGAAGTCGAAATGCTGGACAGACTGGCCGGTGACACAACCTGGATAAAACAATACCAACAGGGTAAAGTTGATTTTCCGGCGTCATCCCTCCGTACCAAAACGCTTCAGTACACAGGAACTAATATTCATGATTTTGCATGGTTTGCTGATAAGAGGTTTCATGTTTTGAAAGGGAAGGTGATACTTCCTTCCTCGGGCAAAGTAGTCACCACCTGGTTAATGTTCACCAATCAACAGTCCGGAATATGGAAGGATGCTATTCCCTATATTAACAACGCTATTGCTGACTTCTCAAAGTGGATAGGAGATTATCCCTACAACAGTTTTACAGCAGTGCAAAGTGCACTAAATGCCGGTGATGGAATGGAATATCCCGGTATAACTGTGATCGGAGTAGCAAAAGATGCCTATTCACTTGATAAAGTGATAGCCCACGAAGCCTGTCACAACTGGTTTTATGGTGCACTGGGTTCCAATGAACGAAGATATCCTTTTATGGACGAAGGAATGACAACATCGTATGAAGTGAGGTATCTGAATGAAAGATATCCTGATAAAAAGCTATGGGAGAATTTTTTACCGAAACTAAAGCAGGCAAAATTCTTTCAGATAGATAAAATGCCGATCCAAAGGATGATGGAACTCGAATGGATGGTTTCGGCACGAAGGAACCTTGAACAACCTGCTGATTTATCATCTACCGATTATACGGTGATGAATTACAGTCTAATGCCTTACAGTAAAACGGCAATCAGTTTTAATTACCTGAGGGCTTATCTGGGCGATTCATTGTTTGACTCGATTATCAAAGATTTTTATGTTAAATGGAGATTTAAACACCCCCAACCAAATGATTTAAGAACTGTATTTGAATCGCATACCGATAAAGACTTGCACTGGTTTTTTGATGATCTGATTGGCACCACAAAGCGTCTGTACTATAAAATGGTACGTTATGAAAATCATAAATTGCTCATTGAGAACTGCGGCGAATTGGTTTCTCCGTTGCTTGTCGCCGGGATGTCCAATGATTCTGTTTGTTTTGAAAAATGGGTAGATGGCTTTGAGGGTCAGAAATGGATAGAATTACCACCCGGTGAGTTCACATCATTTAAGATTGATCCAAAACATGTCATGCCAGAATTATACAGGTTTAATAATACTATACGGACGAGTGGAATTTTCAGAAAAGCCGATCCTGTACAACCTCAGCTTTTATTCAGCATTGAAGATCCCGAAAAACATACTCTCATGTATATTCCGGCAATTAACTGGAACAGGGAAAACGGATTTATGGTAGGAATGGCTGTTCACAACGGGTTTGTCATACCAAAACGACTGGAGTATTTTATCATGCCTTTCTATACATTTAATAATGCCCGATTAGCCGGTTATGGAAAGATATCCTACAACATAATGCCGTTTGATAACCTGATTCGTCTTGCAAAAATATCACTTGAAGGTACTCAGTTTGGAGCTCCTGGCAATCAGAATTATCAGAAACTCATGGCCGGGATAGATATCCATTTCCGTGCTGATAAAGAAACCAATCCTATTCGTCATATGATATCAGGACGTTACATTATGGCTTCCGATCTTTCTCAGATTGAAAATCAGGAAAAGGCCAATCTAAAGTCCTATATACAGGTTGGATATGATTTACAAAAAACAAGTCTGGTAAATCCTTATAATTTACTGGTTTCATTTGAGTCAGGAAAAGCATATCAAAAGGCAGCCCTCGATTTTAATTACAAACAGAGTTATAGCGGAAAAGATAACGGTCTAGAAATAAGACTTTTTGCAGGAACTGTACTGAATAATTCGTCACCGAATCCGTATTATTCACTTGCACCTTCCGGCAGAAGTGGTCGTGATCAGTATCTATACGAAGGAACTTATCCCGATCGGTTTGGTATTTTCCCTGCTACATTCTGGTCCAGACAAATGACTATTTCAGAGGGTGGTTTAGTTTCACCGGTAAACGATGAACTGGGATACAGCAAATGGTTGATATCGATTTCATTATCCAGTAATTTGCCCGGTAAAATCGGACGTATCGGCATTAAACCCTTTGCGAACTTCCTGTTAAACGATCACGGATTAAATCCAACAAATAATTCACCGTTTTTTGGTGAAGCTGGTATAAAATTTGGTTTGTGGAATCTTTTTGAGATCCATATTCCCATCCTTGTAACCGATAATATTCAATCCATCACCGGATCAATAAATCACCGGTTTCGCATCGTGTTTAATCTTGATTTTTCCAAACAGGGGAAAATAGGATTATAATTCTTTAATTTTTTATTTTGTTCTATAAAAATCAGGTGATGATAATGTTTCATATTGATTTATCTACCTGCAAATCCCACCTCGCAGCCCTAATGAATGTTTCACTCGTTTTAAACAGATATTGGTTTCAGCCGGTTTAAATATCTGAATGACTTTTCGGAAATTCATTTAATATAATATCCTGAACCTGATGATTCCCGGATTCTTTTATTGTATTTTATAAAAAAATATTTCTGAATATCAATAAATTACTGTTTAAAATCATCTGTATCGGAATGAACTGATATCGGGACTCAGCATTTTAAAATGTGTGAATAATATTGCTTTTTATTGAAATTCTGAAACCTAATGCCTTTTTAAAGTGTTGATGTGTTCAATTGAATAAATAATTAATTAATTGATTGTGATATCAAAAATAAATACATTTGAACATGTTAACAATAGGATTAGTTTTGTTAATGGTAGTTTTATTTCTCAATATAAAACAAAAAAAAGAACGTGATCGTGGTATACAAAAATATAGTTTCAGTAAGACAGGCAACCTTTTTCAGCATTTATTGGCAGCAATACTGACAATAATTTTTCTTTATTCATGTACTGAAAAACAGATATTAAAACAGGATGCTCCAAAAGAATATTCCGTTTTGACGGTACAACCACATGCTACCACCACATTCAGTGATTTCCCTGCTACCATTCAGGGTGAGAATATCGTTGAAATCCGTCCCATGGTGGATGGGTATCTGGAAGCAATATACGTTCAGGAGGGTGGAATAGTCAGAAAAGGGCAGTTGCTTTTTAAAATAAGAAACCCTTTGTACGATCAGGCGGTAGTAACAGCTAATGCTGCAATAAAAATTGCCCTTGCAGATGTGAATACAGCCAAAATGAATGTTGCGAAAGTACAGCCTTTAGTTGAAAAGGAAATTGTAAGTAAGTATGAACTGGAGTCATCTGTTTTTACGTTGCAATCGAAAGAAGCTGCTCTTGCACAGGCATATGCCACTTTGGCCAATGCGAAGACTAACCTTGGATATACTACCCTGCACAGTCCGCAGAATGGAATTATCGGATCCATTCCCTACAAAATAGGTGCTTTAGTAAGCAGCACTTCCGCCAATCCACTGACTATTCTGGCTAATACAGGGAATGTATTTGCCTATTTTTCATGGAATGAAAAACAGCTGTTGTCCTTTATGAGCAAAATAGTCGGAAAAACCTTGCAGGAGAAACTGAATCATTTGCCTCCTGTTGCCCTGTTACTGGCTGATGGTTCCGAATATCCCGATAATGGTAAACTTGAAACAGCCAGCGGTTTGATAAGTACCGAAACAGGGACAGCCAGTTTTAAGGCCATATTCCCTAATCCGAAAGGGATTATTCACAGCGGAGCCAGTGCTGTCGTAAGATTATACCAGACTCTGAATAATGCTTTACTGGTACCTCAAAGTGCTTCCTATGAATTGCAGGATAAACGTTTTGTTTATGCAATTAACGGGCAAAACCGGATTATGAGCAGGGCAATTGAATCCAAACCCACCAATGACGGCCAGTTTTTAATTGTGTCAGGTGGATTAAAGAAAGGTGACAGGGTGGTTTTGAATGGTTCGAATCTTAAAGACAGTACACTCATTACTCCTAAGTACGTAAAAACAGATAGCATTTACAGTCAGCTGCAAAAGAACTAAACGAAGTTGTTTTATGCTTAAAAGGTTTATAGATCGTCCGGTACTGAGTACCGTTATATCAATCCTGATCGTCCTGTTGGGAATTCTGGGTGTGTTGAAATTACCCATTGCCCAATATCCGGATATATCACCGCCAACAGTTCAGGTATCGGCTACTTTTTCGGGTGCCAATGCCGATGTTGTGCTTAAAAGTGTGATTGTACCTTTGGAGCAACAAATCAACGGAGTACCGGGCATGACTTATATAGCTTCGACAGCCTCCAATTCGGGTGCAGCTTCCATAAGTGTCTTTTTTGCGGTGGGAACTGATCCCGATCAGGCAGCTGTTGATGTTCAGAACAGGGTATCCGCAGCAACCAGCCTATTGCCCCAGGATGTCATAAAAACCGGGGTGACCGTACGGAAACAACAAAGCAGCAACCTGCTGGTATTGGCGCTTTACTGTGATAATAACCTTTATGAAGAAAAATTCTTACAGAATTATGCGGCCATCAATGTGATCCCTCAGTTACAAAGGGTGAATGGAGTAGGAGCAGCCACTGTTTTCGGGACCATCATGACCTACTCAATGCGGATATGGTTAAAACCGGATGTCATGTCGGTATATGGTATTACCTCTTCGGAAGTTTCCAGTGCATTGAACGAACAAAATGTGGACGCCGCACCCGGCCAGTTCGGGGATAATGATCGTCAGAGTTTTCAATACATCATACGTTACAAAGGCCGCTTGCAGACTCCGGAAGAATTTGGGAATATCATTATCAAATCCACCGGGAAAGGGCAGTACCTGCGATTGAAGGATATTGCCAGAATTGAACTGGGGCAGCAAACCTATACAGGACAAACCATTGCAGATGGATATAAAGCCCTGGGCATTGCTGTTGCCCAATCACCGGGAAGCAATGCACGGGATGTGGTGAATGAATCCAAGAAAGTGATCGAAAAAGCGGCACTTTCATTTCCAAAAGGAGTTAAGTATACTTATCTGGTAGATGTCAATCAGTTTTTAGATGCTTCCATCGATAAAGTGCTTCATACTCTGGTGGAATGTTTTCTCCTTGTGTTTTTAGTGATACTGATCTTCCTGCATGACTTACGATCCACGCTGATCCACGGCATTTCAGTCCCGGTAGCCATTACGGGAACATTTTTCTTTTTATATCTCTTTGGATTGAGCATAAATCTGTTGACGTTATTTGCCCTGGTGCTGGCAATCGGTATTGTGGTGGATGATGCCATTGTGGTGGTAGAGGCGGTACATACCAAACTTGAAAACGGGTATACGTCATCTCATCTGGCTGCTGTGGATGCCATGAGTGAAATTGCAGGAGCCATAGTATCCATTACCCTGATCATGGCCTCGGTTTTTATTCCGGTAACTTTTGTGACCGGTTCAGTCGGAGTTTTTTACAAACAGTTTGGGATAACACTGGCCATTGCCATCCTTCTTTCAGCAGTAAATGCTTTGACTCTCAGCCCGTCATTGGCAGCACTTGTGTTAAGACCTCCCAAGCCTGTTGATGAAACAAAGAAGGCAACCATTTTTCAACGGTACGGAACCGCTTTTGATGCCGGTTATGAGGCAGTCAAGAATAAATATGTTCAGGTTGTTCATTACCTGTCAGGTAAAATCTGGCTGGTCATCATGATAGTCGCAATTTTCAGTGGCGGATACTATCTGTTGACGAAAACAACTCCTTCCAGCTTTGTTCCGAATGAGGATATGGGAACCATATTTATAAACATCAGCCTTCCACCTGCTTCCACCATGGAACGTGTTAAGGTGATTGCTGCTGATGTGGACAATATTTCACGCACCATTCCCCAGGTAGCTCATACGCTTCGAATCATTGGGCGAAACATTATCAATGGTAGTGGAAGTGCCTACGGCATGGTTGTGATACGACTAAAGCCCTGGGGAGACCGTCCGGGAGTCAGTAACAATGATATTATTCAAACGCTTATGAAAAAAACTTCCCAGGTCAGGGGTGCTGAGATCCGTTTTCTGTCGTTGCCTACTATCACCGGTTTTGGAGTCAGTGGCGGTTTTACTTTTGACTTACAGGATAAAGAAGGCCGATCGCCCGAAGAATTCTATAAAATATCACAAAATTTCCTGACAGCATTGAATAAGCGTCCCGAAATACTTTATGCCACTACTTCTTACAATCCGAATAACCCGCAATACCTGTTGGATGTCAACGTGGCAAAATGCAAAGACGCAGGAGTTTTGGTAACGGATATACTCAGTACCATGCAGGTGTTTTACGGCAGTTTTTATGTTTCCAATTTTAATGAATTCGGCCAGCAATATCAGGTAATATTACAGGCGGATACTCTTTACCGGGCTACACCTGAAGGACTGGATAAGATAGGGGTTAAAACAAGCTCAGGCGCCATGGCACCCATCAATGAATTTATAACACTTAAACGGGTTTACGGACCTGAAAACATTACACGGTTTAATCTTTTCTCCTCCATTTCA
>Ga0302286_10003641_pt1 | contig 10358 bp, 12 predicted proteins | sample III_Fen_E2_3_FD_198765 | JGI IMG/M metagenome (GOLD analysis project Ga0302286, IMG submission 198765) | Peat permafrost microbial communities from Stordalen Mire near Abisko, Sweden - III_Fen_E2_3 | ecosystem: Environmental > Terrestrial > Soil > Wetlands > Permafrost | place: Sweden: Abisko...
TAATAAACAAGTAAATTAAACTAAAATAAAAAATGACATCCTGGATAAATTCTGTTCTAACGAGTGATAAACGTATAGCTCTGCCTTTTATGACCCATCCGGGCATAGAAATTATAGGCAAAAGTGTGAAGGAGGCTGTGACCGACGGACAGATACATTATCAGGCCATAAAAGCGGTTTCGGAACATTTCAATACCACAGCCTGTACGGTGATCATGGATCTGACCGTTGAATCCGAAGCCTTTGGTGCCGAAATCAAGTTGCCTGATAACGAAGTGCCTACTGTGCTGGGTCGGTTGGTCTCGGATGCTGCATCCGTAGAAGCTCTCGTAGTGCCCGGGCTGGACAAAGGACGTGTCCCGGCTTATTTGATGGCAAGTAAGCTGGCTGCTGAGAACTTCACCGATAAGCCGGTGTTTTCGGGGTGCATTGGCCCGTATTCACTGGCCGGAAGGCTTTATGATATGTCGGAAATTATGGTGGCTATTTATATTGAACCTGAAACCATTCAATTGCTGTTGTCGAAATGTACCGAGTTCCTGATAAACTACTGCAAGGCACTGAAAGCAACAGGAACACAGGGCGTGATTATTGCTGAACCTGCTGCAGGATTGCTGTCGGGGGATGATTGCATGACGTATTCATCCTTTTATGTTAAACAAATTGTGGATGCTGTTCAGGACGATAGTTTTACTGTAATTTTGCATAATTGCGGCAACACAGGGCAGTGTACCGATGCTATGGTGGCAAGTGGTGCCGGGGCTTTGCACTTTGGGAATGCTATTGATATGACCGAAGTACTGAAACAATGTCCAAACGATGTTGTTGTCATGGGAAACCTCAATCCGGTAGGTGTTTTTAAGCAGGGAAGCGTGGAGTCTGTCAAAGAGCAAACGCTGCAACTGCTTCAAAAGACGGCCGGATATAAAAACTTCGTGATTTCAAGCGGGTGCGATTTACCACCCTTTGTTCCGGAAGCAAATATACAGGCTTTTCTGGATACAGTAGCCGCCTTTAATTCGTAATTTTTAATTCATAATTCATATATAACAGGCATTTGCGGAAATAATCAGTACTTTTTTATGCTCGCGGTGCCTGTTGTGTTTAATAGTATGTCAGAAAACTTTCAATCCTTTCATTTTACTTTTGCTGAAGTTGCTCCGAATGCTGCTGAGGTCCTCGATTTTATTCGTTCCACCGATCTGGAAGAAGAACATCCGGCTGTGATCTTTATTCGCGAGATACTGGAAGAACTTAATTTCGATTCCGGGATTACAGGTGGTTATCGGGTGGCTGATATTGAAATACTGAATGTAAAAGAAGGGATCGTAAAGATTGATCATCATGAATTGAACCTTGGCCGGCAGGTATGCGGGTATATAAAGCAATCAACCCGGGCAGCCTTGTTCCTGTGCACTGCCGGGGAAGATTTTACACGGATGACCAATGACCTGAACGAGCAGGGGGATATTATGGAGGCCTATATCCTGGATGCCATAGGTTCGCTAACGGTGGAGAATGCTATGGCTAAAATCCAGGAAAACCTGCGCCTGTCGTTCGAGGTTGATCACCTGAAAATCTCCAACCGCTACAGTCCGGGCTATTGCAACTGGCCCCTTACCGATCAAAAAGCCTTGTTTGAATTGATCGGCAATAACCCCACAGGAATTACCCTGAGTGATTCCTGCCTGATGACTCCCCGTAAATCAGTCAGCGGTATCATCGGGATAGGCAAGAACCTGAAACATCAGGAGTATGGCTGTAAAATATGTTCCAATACCACCTGCATGTACCGTAAAGTCCTGAACGGAGAGTAATCCGGCTTTCAGGCGTCTCGCTCTTCCGGTTATCTCTCGGTAATTGTCCCCTCAAAAACAACTGATTCTGACTGTCCTACTCAAAAACAAGGACTAATCCCATAGATACCTCAGGGACAGTACACAAAAAAACCATCCGCTTCTGACTTCCTCCTTTGATCCTCCGTAGTGTATTCTAGGTTCAACTATGGTTCAGTTATGCTTCAACCATGGTTTAACGATATATCTAATCTTTATTCCACGCAAATATAAGGCAATATCCATACATATATCACATACCTATTTAAATGCGTCGTATATGCGTGATATAAGCGTGGTATATGCATGATATATACGTGATATATATCTTGCAACCATGGTTGAAGCATAACTGAACCATAGTTGAACTAAGAACAGACTGCGGACAAACCCGGACTGGTCACCCTGCTATATCCATGACGGTCATGATGGAATGATCATTTTTGTTTGTAAATCTAAAAATGTTTATATATTTGCATTTTATTAAATTTACCGGATCTCCCGTTCTTCCGGATATATCCATTGTCCCATATATCATTCATTAAATGAGAGAATGGTAATACCTGTGGCTGGGACCATTCGTACATCTGAATAAGATAGTATATATCCGCAGGGACGAGGATAATTGAGTAAAACAATAATTACACAATATGATAAAAATTAAAACAAATATAAATACTTCAATTATTTTAATCTGCTTATTATTTACATTAAGTTCTTGCTATGATAATAATATTTATTTTGATATTAATAGTCAAAGTGTAGTAAGTTGTAATAAAAAAGTTATTGAAAATTTGCATATAATCAGTAAAGACAGTAAGTACTTTTATTCTTTTTCTAAACTATCTAAATTAAAAGGAACAAATAGTTTTAATCTTGTAGAAATTAATCATAGCTATTCATTGGAGAATATGAATCGTGAAATTAGTATAGACAGTTTTAGGTTAAGACCTGAAACTGAATATGAAATAGTCAATTCTACTTTTGGGGATGCAGCTTCATTTAAAATACTCATTAAAACAGACAAAAATGGAAAAGTTGCTTACTCTAACACTAAAACCTGTAAGTGATGTGTCTAATTATATTACTTATAAATAGGTAGTTTACGAGTGTAGATCCACACGCAGAGAAGTACTACTCGATGTCACCATATGCATATTGTATGGGTAATCCAGTTCGGTTTATAGATCCAGATGGAAGGGAAGCTCGAATTAAAGGAGATGACAAGTATAAAAAAGAAACTTTCAATAATATGCAGCAATTATCATCGAACAAATTATTGCTTCTTAAAAATGGAAAAGTTGTAGAGTCTTCTGCATATAAAGGTAAAAGTTCTCAAGTATCTTTAACTGGATCAGTAACCGGTAATGGGAAAGACAAAGTAAACGGAACAGCATTAGTTCACGATATAATTAGTGATAAACATACTGCCACTATTCAAGCTGGGGAAAAAAATAAATTTAATCCGAATGAATTTACCCCAACTTCGCGAAAAGACGCATCAACAGCAAAGGTTGGTAGTGGAGGTACACTTAGCTTTGACAATGAGCCAACAGGAGTAGCAAGAGGTATTGTAAATCAAAATGGTACAGATTATCAATCTGACCAGTCTGTTTTAGCTCATGAGTTATTACACGCCAGACATTCATTCCAGGGTACAGTCAATTATAGAAATGTCAACGTAATTGATCCAGATAATCCAACTAATAATACTTTACCCGTAGAAGAAATGAGAACACGACGGATGGAAAATTATATACGAAGTGAACAGGGGGATGAACCACGTGCACAACCAATTATAAATAATTAATAATTATGAAATGGATATACATATCATTATGCTGCTTATTATCAGCAAGCTGCATAAATAAAGAAAAAACAGGGTCATTGCTTTTTACACACAAACTAATTGATCGTTGGGAGAAGACGACAATTGATACTATTAATAACATTTATGAGCAGAATATAAATACTAAAGTAGACCCTTTCTATTTGGAACGTTTAAGATTTTATAAAACAGGCTTATACAACCATGAAGCGAGATTGCATTTCATTGAAGATTTAAAACATGATACTACATTCTTGAATGCTAAAATTACAAATTGTATTGTTATTGAAACTCAATATGAATCTAAAATGTACAATATGATTATTTATAGTTCAAATAATCAAAATATCTGTTTGACTTATAGATTATGGTATAAAACAAACGTTAGAGATAAATCTTATATGCTTTACGAAAAAGACACTATTGATAATAAGAAGTTGCAAAAATTTATTCAAGAAGTCAGAAAGTCGGATTTGTTCAAGAATGAAAACAATAATGGGGAGTATTACAATGGAAATATACTTGTATCTTTTTTTTCAAAGGATGGAGTTGAGGTTTTTCCATATTTGACATATAATTTTTCAAATGACATTTATAGAAGTTATAATGAAATGTTTGGAAAGAAAAACCAATAATATATCACTTTGGCATAGCTTAAATAAACAACTAAAAGTCTAATACTATTAAAAAATGGTGGGTGTATGCTCACCATTTCTTGATATTTACGAGTGTCGATCCACTGGCGGAGTACGTCGGAATATTGAACGATTTGAAGGGGCTGATTTTATGGTTCAACTTTCATGGGATGAAGTTGCAGAACTTTCAAGGACGCAAATTGCGACCTTGAATAAAGGCAGAGGTTTTAATATAAAGTATGCACCTTTTGCATTCCCGTTCTTCCGGATATATCCATTCTCCCATATATCCTTCATTGAATGAGAGAATGGTAATGCCTGTGGCTGGGAGCATTCGTACATCAGAATAAGATAGTATATATCCGCAGGGACGAGTTATTAGATTCATCAAATCAACCACTTAATTACACCTGATTATGAAAAGAAATATATTGCTTATAGGATTTGCTCTTTTATGCATGAGTGGATATTCTCAAGAATCTACGTTAGTAAAAGGAAAGGGTTATATTGGTTATGCTTTCAATAAAGAACATTTTGTATTTATGAGTATAGACAATCAGAAAGAACGCTATACGCCAACAAAAGAGGATGTTATACGAATAGAGAAAACATTAAAGGACAGTATCGGTAGTGTTTTAAAAAAGCAGAGATATTCTAATATTTCAATAAATCGGAATAGGCTCAAAAAATACAATCGTCAATATGTTGGATTCATAACTAATAATGGCGATGTTGTAATTTGGATTAACCTTTTGAAGAGTAAAGAAATTGATGATGTTGAATTATCAAAAGACATTGTTACTGTCTCAGATGGAGGTGAGAAATATTGGAGTATTTTCATTAACATAACAAAGAATACTCTTTATGGAGTCCGTATTAATGGAATAAGTTGAAAATAGATTAACTATCATTCCTAACTCTCGTCCTTCTGGATATATCCATTCTCCCGTCGGGTTGAATATATCCTTCATTAAATGAGGATTAGCTCTAAGTTTGTAAAACATCTTCGTGATGGATTGTTTGAAATAAGAATGGAATACAACGGTAACATTTATCGTGTATTCTTTATTTTTGACGAAGGAAACATTATTGTACTATTCAATGGATTTCATAAAAAAAGTCAGAGAACACCTGTAACCGAAATAACTAAAGCACTAAAAATAAAGGAGGATTACTATGCAAGCAAATAACAATAAATTAAGTGATTACGACGCTGTTCTTGATGCACAATACGGGAAAGAAGGCACACCCGAAAGAGAAAAGTTTCGTCAGGAAGCGTTAGATTTCTGCACCAGCTTATTGATACATCAAGCACGTAAAGAAGCGCATATCACACAACAGGAACTTGCCAACCGTACCGGTACATCAAAATCATATATTTCAAGAGTTGAAAATGGACTTATCGAACCTAGTGCAGGAATGTTCCTGAAAATTATCTCTTCACTTGGGCTAAGATTTGATATAGTTAAACCGATAGGTTATTGATTTTTATCGAATATATTATTAATCGCTCTCGTCGGGTTGAATATACCCGTTATTAAATAAGAAAATCGTAATGTCTGTGAGGCTGTATCTCTTTTGATACAGCTCTTTTTTAGAGTACAATAAAACGAATAGTCAATATAAATATCGGTCTCCGATTAAAATGTTATCTTTGCAATCTGTTTATTGTAAAAATGAAATTAAATGAAGGGAAATGAGAATACGGCAGTGCTTTTGATTCACTGCCCCGATAAACCGGGAATTTTAGCTGTTGCTACTGAATTTATCAACCAGCACAAGGGTAATATCCTCTATTTAGATCAATATGTCAACCGGGAAGAAAAGGTATTCTTTATGCGTGTGGAATGGGATTTAAGTACTTTCCAGATACCAAAAGATAAAATCGAAGAATACTTTGAAACATTGATAGCTGTTCGCTTCAATATGGACTTCCGGCTCTATTTTGCTGACACAAAACCACGCATGGCCATTTTTGTATCTAAGATGTCGCATTGCCTGTATGATTTGTTGGCCCGTTATTCTGCCGATGAATGGTGTGTGGACATTCCGCTTATTATCAGCAATCATCCCGACATGGAAACTGTAGCTAAACGATTTGGCATTGAATACTATTACTTTCCCATCACCAAAGAAAATAAAGTAGAACAGGAAACTAAACAACTGGAGCTGCTTAAGAAATACGAAATAACATTTTGTGTGCTGGCACGTTATATGCAAGTGCTTTCAGCTGATTTTATCAACCATTATCCCAACAAAATTATAAACATTCATCATTCATTTTTACCGGCATTTGCTGGTGCCAAACCTTATCATGCCGCACATGAACGTGGAGTGAAAGTAATTGGAGCTACAAGCCACTACGTTACCAGTGAATTGGATGCCGGTCCGATTATTGCACAGGATGTGGTTCATATTTCCCACAAAGACACAGTAGATGAGTTGATAAAAAAAGGACGTGATCTTGAGAAAATAGTACTCTCGCATGCTGTAGAGAAACATATCGAACGGAAAATACTGGCTTATAAGAACCGTACCATCGTTTTTCAATAATCTAAAAGTTTCTTGCCAACTGTTGCTCAACGCTCAATACTCAACGCTCTAAGCTCTAAGCTCAACGCTAGATGGTTATTGCTAAATTAATCTATATATGAATGTAACGCGATTGTTTGATATACTGGATAACTATCTGGAAAAATATCCGAATCAGGATAGCGCCTTGGTATGCAAGCGTGATGGTGCATGGCTGAAATTCAGTATTCAGGAATATGTTGAGTTAACCAACTACATTAGCTATGGTTTGTTGGAGCTGGGCATTGCACCGGGTGAGAAAGTCGGGATTGTAAGCAGCAATCGCCCCGAATGGAATATGATTGATTTTGCCACTATGCAGATTGGTGCTATCTCCATACCCATTTATCCAACCATCAGTCAGGATGATTACAGGCATATATTGAATCATGCCGAGATGAAAATGATTTTTATCGAAGGAAAAGAACTGCGCAATAAGCTGGAACCGATACTTCCTGAAATAAAAACTCTGGAAAAAATATATACCTTCATTGATCAGAAATGTGATTACAAATACCTGCAACAATTAATCGACCTGGGCAAAAGCCATTCCCAACCTGAGAAGCTTGCCAAATTAAAAGCCGAAGTGAAGCCCGGTGATTTAGCGACGATAATCTACACATCTGGTACCACAGGAAAACAAAAGGGAGTTATGTTATCCCACAATAATATTCTTTCTAATATAAGGAGCTTATCGGTTACCCCTTCCAAATGGAGTAATAAAGCATTAAGTTTTTTACCACTTTGCCATGCGTATGAACGAATGTTGGTTTACCTGTACCAGTATTTAGGCATGTCGGTGTATTATGCCGAAAGCCTGGGCACTATTGCTGAAAACATAAAAGAGATTACACCGACTATGATGTCGTGTGTTCCAAGGTTACTAGAGAAGATATACGACAAGCTTTATCTGTCAGGTAAAAAACTGCCTGTTGGAAGTAGAATGATGTATTACTGGGCATTTAACCTGGCTACCAAGTTTCAATTGGAAGGCAGAGGCTGGTGGTACAATATGCAATATAAATTAGCCGACAAACTGATCTATTCAAAATGGAGAGCTGCCATTGGTGGTAATTTCGATATTGTTGTATCAGGTGGTTCAGCTATCCAGCCCCATATAGCTTCCTTTTTCTCGGCAATCGGTATGCCCGTATTCGAAGGGTACGGACTAAGTGAGACTTCACCTGTTATTGCTGTCAGCCAGCGTGGTAAGAACGGTCGTAAATTTGGAACAGTAGGACCAGCACTTCCCGGTGTTGAAGTGAAACTAGGCGAACGTGATGAGATTATTTGCCGCGGTCCAAACGTCATGATGGGCTATTACAAAGATCCTGAATTAACGGCCCGTGTAATTGATGCTGATGGTTGGTTTCATACCGGAGATACCGGAAAATTCACTCCGGAGAAGCAACTCATTATAACCGGCCGGCTAAAAAGTATATTCAAAACATCCTTCGGTAAGTATGTAAATCCTCAGGTGATTGAGTCGAAGTTCACTGAATCTCCATTCTTTGAGAATATGATTGTACTCGGTGAAAACAAGAAATTTGCAGGTGCTTTGATTTCGCCTGATTTTGTCTATCTGAAATCATGGTGTACGAAACACAAAATCGACTATACCACCAATGCTGAAATGATAGACCACCCTTTGGTTATAAAGAGGCTTCAGGAAGAAGTGAAACGTTACAACCAGCACTTTGGCGATTTTGAACAAATAAAACGATACCTGTTGGTTTCTGAGGAATGGACACAATCAGCAAATTTCCTTTCTCCTTCACTTAAGATAAAACGGAATGTGATTGAGAACTTTTATGCTGATAAAATTGAGAAGATATTCCAGTAGACCAGGGTGGATTACATATTCGTATATAAGTATAAAAAGCAGATTAACATATTGTTACTCTGCTTTTTTGTTGTACACAATCAGGAATAGCCAACAGCCAATTGCCAATTGCCAATTAAACCCGTATCTTTGCAGCGTGAAAAAACGGTACTTTCTCTATTTTTCCTATAAAGGTACAGCTTATCATGGCTGGCAAATACAACCTAATGGCATTTCAGTACAGGAAGTGCTCATGAAAGCCCTATGCACCATTCTAAGAACCGACACAGAGTTGACCGGTGCTGGAAGAACCGACACAGGAGTGCATGCCATGCTCATGGTGGCACATTTTGACCTGGAATACAGTCTGCCCTCCAAATCTGCTTTTATTGCCAAATTAAACAATTTCTTACCAAAAGATATTGCCGTTCTTAAAATAGCTGAAGTACAACCCGATGCTCATGCACGTTTTGATGCCATATCCAGAACGTACGAATATCATGTTGTGCTACAGAAATCTGTTTTCAGTAATGAACTGGCTGCCCGGATTAGCAACAGGCTTAACTTTGAATCAATGAACCTGGCAGCAGCTACGCTGAAAGAATACCGTGATTTTACAAGCTTTAGCAAGGTGCACACCGATGTAAAAACAAATAACTGCCTTATCCGGCAGGCTGAATGGATACAAAAGGATGATGAATGGATATTTACCATTGAGGCCGACCGTTTCCTGCGTAATATGGTGCGGGCTATTGTGGGTACTCTGTTCGAAGTTGGCCGTGGGAAAATGACTGTTGATGAATTCAGGGCCGTTATTGATCATAAAGATCGGTGTAAAGCCGGAGTCTCAGTCCCCGCACAAGGGTTATACCTGGTTGATATAAAATACCCTGATTCTATTTTTATCAAAGAGGATCAGGCTTAATTATGAATTATTAATTGTGAATTATTAATTATTATATGTGGTTATTACTTGCTTTTGTTTCTGCCATTTTATTAGGATCGTATGAAGTATTTAAGAAAGTTTCATTAGAAAAGAATGCGGTTATACCGGTCATTTTAGTCTCTATTTTAATTTCCTGCGTTATTCTCGCACCATTCCTAATCCTTTCCGAATTCTTTCCTGAGGTGCTCAAGGGTGGTATCTTTTTTGTTCCGAGGGTGGATTTACATACCCACCTCTTATTTGTCTTAAAAGCAGTCATTGTTTTAACCTCATGGCTTTTTGCCTATTTTTCACTAAAACATTTGCCAATATCCCTGGCATCCCCCATTAAAGCTACCCAACCGGTGTGGACAGTGGTAGGAGCCATGCTGATATTCGGGGAGAAACTGAATGGTTTCCAGGCAGCAGGAGTGGGGCTTACGCTGGTTTCGTTCTTCATGTTCTCTGTTGTCGGGAAAAAAGAGGGTATCTCGTTGAAAAGCAACAAATGGTTTTGGTATCTTATCCTGGCAACTCTCACAGGTGCATTGAGCGGCTTGTACGATAAATTCCTTATGAATAAATATGATGCCATGTCGGTACAGGTGTATTACACATTTTACCAGGCAATTATCATGGGATTCATTACCTTGTTTTTATGGGCGCCTACCAGAAAAAAAACAACGCCTTTTAAGTTTAAATGGGCAATTGCCTATATATCCATCTTCCTGGTGGTAGCTGA
>Ga0302286_10003643_pt1 | contig 10357 bp, 13 predicted proteins | sample III_Fen_E2_3_FD_198765 | JGI IMG/M metagenome (GOLD analysis project Ga0302286, IMG submission 198765) | Peat permafrost microbial communities from Stordalen Mire near Abisko, Sweden - III_Fen_E2_3 | ecosystem: Environmental > Terrestrial > Soil > Wetlands > Permafrost | place: Sweden: Abisko...
CTATGTCTACTCGTGAAAGTTAATACTTTTTCCTCTATTTTTCCATGCTTTCTATCTTCTTATGACTCCTTCTATGTATGCTTTCACAGATATCCAGCCAGACAAAGGTGTCTTGCAAGCAATCGATTCGATTCGCTCCAACCCGAAATTCAAGAGATTACTGAATTTCCAGCTCAATACTTTAGTTGGGTATTTGACTCCTCCAAATCCAAAGTTTCATGAAAACGGGCTCTATGTGCTCAAGGGTAAACATTAAACCTAACAGTTATATTTGAAGGCATGCTTGGCATAATATTGGATTATAAAATACGTTTTTTGTTGTGATATCTCTACAGCTGACGGACATGTCTTGATCATCCAAGCTCTTTAGAATTTCACATCCGATGACTCAATAGTTTTCGTAAGTTGAATAAACGATCACCAAATTGACTTGATTACCTTTTAAATCTCAAAGAAATTACTTTCTTTCATTAGAAATGCAAAATATTGTTGTAGTTTGTCCATTATCTCTTTCATAATTTGTTTTTCTCTTTTTTTTTCAGAATGCAAGTATGGCAATGCGCAGACTCATTGGTTAATCCAATAACAGAGATGAAACTATTCTCAAGACTCTCATCAATGCCGATTCAATCAACGCGATCAATTCCACTCTTTGTGATGAAACCTACACACCAACCAAGGAAACATTCAAAGAATTACTTGCTCTCATCAATGATTTCATTCTCAATCCAGCAGTAGCAGCAAATATGATAGAATAAAACACTTTAGAATCATTAATTGGTGCGTTGGCAAAAGAAAACATCCAAGACAGCTCTGTGCTGCAAGGATTCGAAACTCTAAATGCGTTTTTGTCTTTCCCGTCAAATCTCAATAAAGCGATCCTACAAGACATTCTCCCTCAATTCTGCTAGGTTCTTCAAATGACGTCACTTTCTCCTGCGAGTGTAGCAGCTGGTTTCAGGTTAGTGAAAAAGAAAGAGAACATATCCAAGATAATAATACCTTTTCTCTTTAACATTTTTTATTTGTTTGATCCTCAGGATAATTCAAAAGATCATGGGAAGCCCATTAGGTTTTGAGTATGTGAAAAAATGTGATATAATTAGAATAATCGTTGGAATCATGTCATCCTTTCCCAGTGATAAAACTCTCAGTTCCCTAGGCTCATCGATCCTCGGGAAGATTATCAACGAAGATACAATATCTGCTGCACTCTGCGATCTCAAGAAGCAATCCGGTGATTTAATTTTCTAGTCTGCCCTTTTATCTAATCTTGTCTTGGCCTCTGAGAAAATGGAATCACTCATCGAAAAGGTAAACAGATTCCTTCAAAATTGCTTATAACTTTTCTAATAACTTTATTTGATCTCTCAGGGGGATGTTCTGCGTGAGGTACTTGGGTTAATGAGCAGATTAAAGGACTCAACAGACGAAGAATAAAATGCGAGCACAGTTCTTAGAAATTGTTTTGTGACGCTACAGCGAATAGCTAGCGTTAGCTCCAAGTAAGCTAAGACAATCCTTAGTGATAGCTCCTTAGACATAATTAGTGAGTTCTTGGAGTGTGATAACCCTAATATCTTCATTGCTGTGTTAGACACTTTCAATCTACTGCTAAATATTCAAGAACAAACATTAGATATTCTAACTTCTAAAGGGATAATTAAAACTCTTCTGGACTTTGCAAATACCGTCCATGCTGATAACATCCTCACAGCAAGATCCTTAGTGTCGTTTCTAGGGACTATTGCAGCACAGCGTGGTGGATTAGCTTGTCTCATTTCCACTAATTCGATTTATCTTCTGATTAAAATTTTCAAAATCGGAAGTAAGTTTAAGATCATCGCAGAAACGGCAATTAAAATCCTCAGCATGCTTGCCACTCACCCTCAAAGTGCCAAGCCATTGTCACAGAAGATCTTCCTTGAATAGATAATTGAAGTAATAGCCGATTAATTTATTATTTTGGATTATTTCAATGTCATTTTTGTCCTTCCAATAAATATGGTATTTTTTCATTTTATAGGTTTGTAACAACCGTCCAGAATGGCGTAGATACTGCTGGAATAGTCTACGTTGTCTTTGTGAGCTACTTGAGCGCACAAGCACTCTTGCCTAGGAGTACAACAAGTTAGAATTAATCGAGACACTTGTTTCAATAATCAGTAAAAAAGCATATGTGCTAATTCTGAACAGCAAAACAGCTGACTCCTTAGAAGAAGAATCTTCCAATACCTATGAGGACTAGAATTCGGAGGAGTTAAGTCTTCTACGTAGGGAGAACAAAGAAAAGGAAGAATTCAGTGAATCAACTGAAAAAGAAATCCTAACTAAAAGTTTATTTTTATTATCTAGTCTAGCAACCATCGAAGAAGTCATGTCAACGAGTGAATAACTCGAAGCCATCTATGAGTAACTCTCATCTTCAAGCGATGACCAAGAATGTGGAATTCTCCTTGAAATGAGCTTGTACAAGCTTGCCCTAGGGATAGTAGCGTTTGGTTAAGAAAGTCTCGAAATGGGTGTGCACAGTTTTGCCTTGACATTAGGAAAAAGGATATTCAAAGAATTACCTCAATCTGCGAGCAGAAGTGATATTTTGAACGCACTGTGTGATTTCTTCGTGCTGACTAGTTAGCTATTCGAGGAAGATTAAACGCAATTGTACTTCATAAGTAACAGATTTTTTGAAGTCTTCATAGAGCAAACAGAACAAGGATTAGCGGATACTTAGAAACCTCAAACCCTAAGAGTCTATCTCTCAGCATTGCTTCGATTAGTTACTCGAGTCAATCCAAACAAACCAACTCTCCGACTTCTGCAGAAAGACACCTAGAATAAGAAAACTAAGTAGAACAGTTATTCCACTGCACAAGTTGCTAAGATTGTCTCGAAAGCTCTAAGATAGGATATTGTTAGTGATTTCAGCTTAATTAAGATGATACTACTGAATCTACAAGCGCTTTATGCTATAAATCAAGACGAAATGAGCTAGATTCTAATTGAAGATGGAGCTATTAAGTTTATTATTGATTATATAAATTTATTCTTAGATGTTGATTTAGGATTGGAATGTCTAAGATTCTTCTAAGCTGCTGTGTCTTCGTCCGAATAAGCTGCTGTAGTTAGTTATCTAGCTAAACTTAGGGCTTTGCAGACACTAACGAGTTATATTTCTTCGATGAATGGAAACTAAGCGCTAAGAACAGCAGCATAACCGATTCTTGAGAAATTAAGCTAGTATGAAATCGATCATCCTGATTTGCAGTAAAAATAGCAAAGAAGTAGTTATAATAATAGCAATACTAGTTCATTCTAAAGAAATAAGATAGGAAATTAGTATTCAGGGGAGAACACAAATAATGAGTTCAAGTTGCAATCAAAATAACAAACTTAGAATACTTTACAATCTCAAACTGCGGATAAGAGCAAACTACCCGCTAGCAGCAAGAAAGAAACTGGATTAGCTGGGTATATCACTCCAATACCAAACAATGATAATAAGGCGAATGCAATTTCTGAGAAATAGCTCCAAGAAGGAGAACAAGGCGATGAGAGCAGAATGAAATCACTCGTCAATACGATAGATCCCGAGAGTAATCTCTACCGATCTTCAGCAAGTTTTAGCTTAAAGATTTGCAGTGAAACGTTAGAATAAATCTAAATGGAAGGAATCATCGACAGAGGGTTAGATGCATTACTACGAGTAGGCTTAATGCAGGCTTTAAGTAATCTCCTAGGGTATATCAACGTCAAAGATGAAAATGATCTAGCCATCAGTGGAGAGCTCTTTGTATCTGAGAGACTGATAATCGGATCTTTGCAGATGATCATCAGGGTTTTGATCTCAGAGATCCCTTCAAAACAGCATGCCTGCAATGAAATCTACGATAACTGTGACGGTTTGTTTTTAAAGAAAATATTATATCTTCTCAAGCAGAAATCACGTTCCCCGTTGATTTTATCCAATACGATATAGTTGATTCAGCAATTCATGAAAGAACCTTGCTTAGTGTCTCCAACAATTGCTTTGTTGAATTCAGAGAAACACTGCTAAACACTCACGAATTTAGTTCAAGAATTAGATTAAATTCCTGAATTTGCGGATACGCAGCATCATATCATCAAACTCATCATCACGATTGTAACATATTTGTTTTTCTAATGAAAATTCAAGAAATAATTAATTTTCAAATAGGCGTAGTCTTCGGTGGAGAGCGTGAAGAACTTAGGCACAAATGAGTTTGTGAGATGGCTGCTGAGGAGGATCAGATCGTTTTGTTCCTCGATTGTTGCAGAAGAGATTTTGTGCTTGTATGAGAGCATACAGCTAACTCTTGCTTTATGCGAATCTCCAGCGATCTGTGATATCATTATCAACGATTCAACGTCAGTTGACACACTTCTATTGACACTTCGATCAGCATATTCTGATACGATTTCTTCAGAGATTTCAAAAATATTCAATAAATTAAGGTTACAGTAGAGTTTTGCACATATAAGATCACAGGAATTTCTTAATTCCGCACTGTCTTCACTCGTGTCTAAAGACTACACGACAGGGAACATCTCGGAAATGCAGTTGACAAGCATTCTGAATGTGATATCTTCACTTGTTCCACTCCCAAAGTCGATTTAGCAGCAGTCAAAAGAAGTCATATCCAAAACTGAGCAGATCCTCTTGAATCTGTAGGCTACGCACTGCGAGAATAAGACAGTTAGAGATGTCTGTGCGAGTATCTTATCAATCATAGGAAGTACCTCGCAGGTTGATTCAAAAGCGACACTTTAGAATACAAAATAAACACTTTTGGGAATGAGTTTGAGTACTTCTAGTACTTAGGATATTCTACTGAACATCAAGAAAGTAATTGCAGCATCAGCCGTAGTCGTTTCATCATTAGATTCCTCAGGAACAGCAGCTCTAGCAGCTAAGGCTGGAGATGCAAAACTCAGTGAAAATAATAAGCTGATTTCGAAATTAGAATCGTTCTTGGGTTCACCTGAGAAAGATATTCTCAAATCGACTCTATCATTACTGTCCACTTTATCTTTGGAAGTAACTCATAAGAATAGCAAAGCTGATTTATCTGAAAATAGTCTAATAATATTTTAAAATCTTAATTCTTTTAGGGACCGGAGACGCAGAAGGAAATTTTAGAATCGAATATAATTCCGTTATTAATTAAGAAGGTTATCCCATTATACAAGCAAGACAATTCATTCCTCGAGCTTGCATTTGATTCCTTGAACGCGATCCTGCATTATTTGGATGATCAAGAAGCCCTTTAGTTAGCTATTTCTGCCCCTTTTAATCTCAATAAACTTGAGCTGAAATTCCCGAAGAAAAACCTGCCAAATTTGCAAAAGGTAAAACACATAACAATTAAAAGAAAACATATTACTTTCTCTGTTCATGTTAAAAACTCCATGTAATTACCTATGCTGTTTCTTTAGAATCTCAGCACAGCTCAAATTGGCAAGGACCTAACTGAGTTATGTTGCACTTCCTCTGTCAAAGTCAGTTCCAAGATTCTTGAGTTTTTATCAAGCACCCATCGATTTTTAGGTGAATTCCTCGATGAATAACGATTATTAGAGAGAGGAAACGATCTACTGTCGACTACAAAGTCATAGGAGTTCTTCGAGATAGCGTCAAGTGCTGCAGCATTCTCCAGTAATATTCTTAACTCGAGTGAACAATTTGAGAAACTCATCGTGAAAATCCTTGAAAACCCTGGATTAGTCGAAGATGAAGACAATAAATCAACTTCTTTTAGTTTAAATTACTTTAGAATGTCCAGAAAGTTGATATAAAGCGCCAAAGACAAAGGATTCCTGATGAAAATTGGTCTCGTAGATAAGATTCTTGCCGGAATTAAAAGTGTACTTGGTAATAGAAGTATTTGGACTTCTCCAAGCAATATTCCCCTCATTATTCAAGTATTCGACTGCTTAAGTGTTGTTGAAAATGATCAGTCAACAGCCAGAGCCTTTGGAATGACCGAAAATGGACCTTAGATTGTTTTGAGTGTCTTTGATAAAGTTAAATAATTTATCGAAGAAAACACCGAAATCTTAGAGCCAATTTCGATCACCCTTGCTCTTATCAGTAGCCACAAGTCTTAGATTTAATCTTTAGAGCCATGGAAAGCTGGTAGTATGCTGAATAGTTTCTTGAAATATCTTCTGTAATTACCTTGCTTATTGCAACCCAAATCCAACATCATTTCCTCTGAGACTCAAAATAAAATCATCATGAACATCCTTTCCGCTCTGAAGGAATGCTTCATTAACGTACCGACTTCTGAAACCCAAGAAATTCGTAATTTAATTGTAAAAATAAAAAAATCCTATTCAGAATAAGTAGATATCCAGAAACTCTTCACTGAAATAGACACACTCTTCGAAAAAGGCACTTAAACGCTCACTTCAGATATCGATCTTAGCTAATATCTCTCCAAAGAATCAATCAACATCGATGACTTGACGTCAATCCTTAAACTCCTTGATTCTTCATACTCCTTAGCTTCTACTCCAACTCGAACTTCCTTGCTATTAGCTTTGAATTCCTTAGTCTCAAAATACTGCACAGACGTTGAAAAAGCATAATAACTTCAAACTATCGGACTTGCTGAAGCCCTCGTAAGTGCCTGCAATGAATGCCTACCTAAGAATTCAACAAAAGGGGTTACCGCCGAGAAGAATCAAGTGACTTTAGATATGTCCTTGCAAATGGAGTTGATATTAAAATGCTTGAATTTCGTGTATGAATATCCCCGAGTTGTGCAAAAATCTAAAGTCGTAGCTGGAGTGATTAAATTAATTAGCTAGTATATAACATGCTTGTTTGCCAGCGTCGAATCAGCAGAAATTGTCAAGAGATTGAGTTCATTCAATTGGTGCTGCGTAATCCTCGGCTATGCTGGTCCATTCCCTTCAGCTTTGTAATTAATCCAAGATACATCTATTGTCCACGATTTAATTGCGATAACTAAATATCTACTCAGCGAGCGTGCTTCCAAGCCCAAAAGCGAGGAGACTACGCAGATCTTCGAAGTTTGCGCAGTTTCTTTGGAAACCTTAGCGAAGATCAGTTCCAGCAAAGCCATAGCTGAATAGTTCTTGCAGGAATCAGGTAAAATTCTATTAAAAGATGTTCTTGAAAATTCTGAAATTCAAGAATAAAAGCATCTTCATCAGACAAACATGTTATCAAGTGCTTGCTATGCTCTTGGGAAAACCAGCTAGAACAGTGCCATCCAAGGACAATTCTACGAATTAGCTTCTCTCGTTGTGAAAACGATGCATCAAGCACAGAAACAAAACTGCCTTTCTTTATGGATAAAATGCACTTTCGCCTTGGCAAGTCTTGCGTTCAACAACGAAACCAGTGCTGTTAAGCTCCTGCAAGACTAGCCTGAGCTAGCTAATCATCTTATCGAAATGGGCACGAATAATATGAAAGAGAGTGAATTACTGTCGAACATCTGCATGCTCTTCAATTCGATTTGCTACAAGAATGCAGAAACGAAGAAAATTATTGGGTAAAATTCCAAGGCGATTAAGTTCCTTTTAACCATCGCAATAGAGCTAACAGGCAGCAATACAGCTAGCGATTCCAAGAACGATAGCACGGCATTAAAAGAAACTAATAAATCTGACAGTTCTAAGTCTCCAGCAACGACGTTCGATTCAACAATCCAACAAGCCTTGAAGACCATAGGGAATCTATCCCTTTATGAGCACAACTCCTTGACAATCTTACGAGAAGGGTTACTGGATGCAGTGGATGCAATATTCGAGAACAAATATACTTCTAACAAAGAACTCTCGGTGTTTTCAATTGATATTCTACTGAATGTCTGTGCAGTGCTTAAAAAAGAGGAGAGTTTAAAAGATGATTATATCAATACAATAACAATACAGCCGCTGTTTGAGAGACTCTTGAAGTACATTCAAAAAGGAGATGTTGACATCAAACGTGTTGCGGTTGAGACAATTAGCTGCACAATATATTCACCACTGCCTTGTGGATAGTTCCTTATGCTAAATGGAGTCACAACTCTAACTGGACTTATTGTACTCAAAACTGAACTTGCAACACTTGTTAATATTCTGAGAATTCTTTAATCTATTTCGTCAGTGTGCGCTACGTAAGGTGCTTTGTAGATGCAGGCAAATAATATTCCAGGATTGTTAGTCCCATTGTTATCTTCTATTAAAGACTCTAAATTCTTGTCTAAAGCGCTGAAAGTGCTTTCTTTCATTGCGAAATAGATTCTTAAGAGTTTCGATGAAATTGAATAAGATATTGTCAGCTTAATCAATTACATTGATATCACGTCTCTAGAGTAAGAAAAGATACATAATATTCATTTGAATTCAATGTTTTCTTGATATTTAGCTGAATGGTTTGAACTTTTTGTTTTGTAAAATCAAGAAACGGCGTCTTGAAGGAGTATCTCTTGTTGGTTTAGTAACTAGTCAGTAAAGATGATATTGCACTGGCAGTTGTATCGAAACTGCTGTCTCCACTTCAAGCATCCCTTCACGATAAGATCGAAGATGCAGAACTTGTTGAAATCACAATTGTAAAAAATATTAAAACTTTAAACAATAATTTTTGGAGTTTTCTTCCATTTTACGGGCCTGATTGTGTGTGTTTTTCCATTAGGATATCATAGAAAAAGTAGCATTAAAAAAGTAAACCAACTAGCAAATTCTTTCAACTGGCTGCTTGGTGTTCCTTTGTGAAGTACTGAAAAAATATCTCACTAAACAATCCTCAACATAGAAGGTAAAAATACTGTCATTTGATTTTCAAAAAAAAACTTATGAAACAATCAATCCCTTGGGTTTTCAAATTCTATAGGTTTTAAGATGCTTGGAAATTTTGTCAAGTACAAGTGAATCAAACTAATAAGCTGTCGCAAGTGGCTGTCTGTAATTGCTTGAGAAACTCATGAAGGAAACCCAAAAAGTACCTGAATTATACAAGATGATTGCAAGTTCCAAGCAGAGCATTTAAAAGGGTACTTCTGCTGCAAATCGACCTTCTTTGATAACCTAAGAACTCAAAGATTTCGTCTTGACTGGTACGCTATGCAAACTCTACAAATCCAATGGCACATCAAGCAAACTTATGGTGTTTATCACACCTGATTTCATGGAAGTCAACTGCAGGAAGGAAAATAAAGTTGCTGTAAAACCGAAATGGAAAATGTCAATTAACATGATTTAATAGATCAAGAGCAATTATGACACAGACACAACTGCGTTCAATAAATCATGTTTCTCATTCACTTTCAGGAAAAGTAAGCAGAAAAAAAAGAAATAAAATTTATCTGCAAAATATTTATGATCATCTGCAGGGAAATGATCTCCTCCAAAAAGATTTTTGATTTGATTCTTAACTCTTTGTTTGTGTATCTTTCTTCGTTTAATCTCAGAGGCTGATCCGTAGACTTGTCTTGCAATTATCGGGCCTCCCCAGGCAAGTGGACGGAAGAGTTTCTTCATTTAATGTGGGTCCAAAGAAGAAAAGGATAAGTGGGTGAAGTATTTGAATGATCTTTCTCAAGAAGCACAAGAAAATAAGAAAGTCCTTCAAGTCATGTTTTGAAGGCGACATTTTCAAGCATTTCAAAGTGTTAATAAGCGCAGTGTGTGTGTAAACAAATAATACATGTTTGCTTTATCTCTAAACTTGCATTACATCCTCAAATGCAATAATAATATTCATTTCACACAAAAGTTGAAAAAAACTAGCAGAATGTGATTTAATAAATAACAAATTAAACAAAATTATCTTTTTTTTGGTCATCTTTCTTGCATTCTGGGTTTAATTGTTTTGTTAAGCCTTCTTTGTTCTTTTTATTTGCAAAAAGAATAACAAAAATTCATGATGCTTTTTGAGCTCTGATAAAACGCTAATCAGAGTTATTATTTAGCGAGTAGTTTAAGGTAAATAATATCTTGAAGGAATAGCTAAATTGATTAAACAAGGAAAGATAATTAATCTGATAGAATAAATAAAAAACTAGATTAAAAAATACTTTCTTTCTTTCTGTGTCTCTTTAATCCCATGGTTATTCCCCCCAATCCTGCAAGTGTGTTGTAATGTTTTACAGAGTGTTTTAATTTAATTAACTTCTTTTGGAAATGGAAGAAAATGAAAAAGCGTGTAGAAGTATCTGCAGCAATAATAGTTCTCAACAACAGCAGCAGTAGAGTCAGTAATCTCAAGAAGAAATCTCATTAGAAATAAACTATGCGTTGAATCACTACTCATTGCAGTTAGAAAGCTGCTTGTAGTCGATATCTGACAATAGCATCTAGCCATCCATTAAAACGA
>Ga0302286_10003644_pt1 | contig 10353 bp, 2 predicted proteins | sample III_Fen_E2_3_FD_198765 | JGI IMG/M metagenome (GOLD analysis project Ga0302286, IMG submission 198765) | Peat permafrost microbial communities from Stordalen Mire near Abisko, Sweden - III_Fen_E2_3 | ecosystem: Environmental > Terrestrial > Soil > Wetlands > Permafrost | place: Sweden: Abisko...
GCCGAAGCCAACAACCCGAACTTTCCACTTAAAAAATGACGGTACTGAACTGCCAATGGAATATCCAAAAACACTCCCTGTTGTTTCTCCTGCCAATTTTTGTAGTTCGCACGAAACTCGTAAGAATCACCCACCACATCAACCTGATTAGGCGTAACCGACTGATAGTTTAGAGTAGAAAGACTACTTAAGCTATGAGCACCTAAACCTAGCGATAAACCCCACTCCGGATTAAAGAAATGACTATAACCTACATCCAGTGTATAACCCAACTGACCTTTTGCAGTACCATTGATAAGATTGTACCTAAAACTTTGACTTCCTCCACCCAGATTGAAATGAATGTAATTTTCAGTTTGTTGCGCCTGAACGAAGCCAAATAAAAGTAAACTTAGTCCTATTACAATTTGTTTTTTCATCTTTTTATTTGATTATTGATTCTTTGTGAACTTTCTTATTATGAACCAAGTATATTTTATTGAGTCACTATAACCTTGAATTGATAATCGTTACCCGACACTGTGTGAATATGCCCAATATAGACTCCCGGAATACCCGGAAGAATTACAGAGTTCAAAGACTCTACTTTAGTAGAATGATAAACCTCAACACCACTTACATTGAATATGACGAGAGATGCATTTTCTAAAGAGGAAACTTCCAGACCACTAATCTTTACGGTAAGGTACTGATGAGCATTTACCGGATTAGGGTAAGCCGTAACACGAACTTGCTTGTTTCCTGTGAATGACTTGGAACAACTACTCAGTGTTTGACCATCTACGGTCGTCAATTCAACGGAATAAGAACCTGTCAAGCCATCGGGATCCTGATAAAATTGTTTGGTTGCACCCGTGATGGCTACTCCATCCTTATACCACTGGTAACCGGTAAAACGTTTGCTGCTATTATCAATCAATATAACATCTTCAAACTTCTTAACAATATAACGGGTAGAAACGTTAATCGTAAAAGTAAACGGATAAGCAGCACTCTCTTGTGCCGAATTGCGCAACTGAAGCGTTCCGTGATACGTACCATCAGCGATTCCATCCGGAATAGTAAAATCTAATGTGCTACTCGTAGAGCCTGGCAAATCAGTATACGGAACATTCTGAACTCCGGCGGACAGAGTTAAGGCATCAAATGTCAACTTATATTGCGTTGGAGCACCTGTCGTTAAAGAGTAAGGCAAATCCAAACTACTGTTTTCACAACCTATAACAGGATTGTCAGCCGGTGTCAATGTTGAAACTATTATCGGGGTGGCATCCACCTCACCTACACCAATCTTGCCGTCTCCATTGGCATCACCGGCTATTTCACTATTATCTATCTTACCGTCACCATTACTGTCACCCAGTATTTCGTTATTGTTGATAGTGCTGTCACCGTTGGTATCTCCGGCAAGTTCTGGTGAAGTAATCTTTCCATCACCATTCGTATCACCGGCTATTTCGCCATTATCAATCTTACCATCACCATTCGTATCGCCAGCCAACTCGGGGTTGGTGATCTTACCGTCACCATTCAGATCACCGGCTATTTCGCCGTTATCAATCTTACCATCACCATTAATATCACCAGCTAACTCTGGGGAGATAATCTTACCGTCACCATTAATATCACCAGCAATCTCGCCGTTATCAATCTTACCATCACCATTAATATCACCAGCTAACTCTGGGGAGATAATCTTTCCATCACCATTCAAATCACCAGCAATCTCGCCGTTATCCATAATTCCATCACCGTTCGTATCACCGGCCAGCTCTGGAGAGGTTATCTTACCATCACCATTCAAATCACCCGCAATTTCACCATTGTCGATCTTGCCATCGCCATCCTTATCTCCAGCAATCTCCGGAGCAGTGATTCTACCATCACCATTCAGATCACCTGCAATTTCGCCATTATCAATCTTACCATCACCATTCGTATCGCCAGCCAACTCTGGTAAAACTATCTTACCATCACCATTCAAATCACCTACTATCTCACCATTATCGATAATTCCATCACCATCTTTATCACCAGCTAATTCTGGTAAGACTATCTTACCATCACCGTTAAGATCACCGGCTATTTCACCAGGATCGATAATTCCGTCACCATCTTTATCGCCAGCCAATTCTGGTAAAACTATCTTACCATCACCGTTAAGGTCACCAGCGATTTCACCATGATCGATAATTCCGTCGCCATCTTTGTCACCAGCCAATTCTGGTAAAACTATCTTACCATCACCGTTCAGGTCTCCGGCTATATCCGGCACTGTAATTTGAATAGTAACCGAAACTTCGCCCCCACTATTAACAGCACGCACGGTATAATTTGCAGTCGCAAACCGAACGGTTGGAGTACCGCTAATAATACCGGTAAGAGCATCTAAAACCAAACCAGTAGGTAAAGTTGGATTGACACTATAAGTTACAACATTTCCACTTATTGTAGGTTGTAAAGAAGAAATAGCCATTCCTTTCATAAACAAATTTGGAGTTGTATAGCTTAATCCTGCTGGCGCTACATCATTTACTGTAATAGTTACATCATACGTGCTACTACCACCACTATTCGTTGCAATCACCGTATACGTTGCAAGGGGAGTTATTGTTGTGGGTGTTCCACTAAGTTCACCCGTTAACGTATTAAGGTTTAAGCCGTCGGGCAATGCCGGACTGACGCTGTAACTAACTACTAACCCACCACTAACCGCAGGGATTAAATTTGGAATTACTATCCCTTTGGTATATACATTAGAACTTATATAGCTGGTTACCGGTGCCACATCATTTACTGTAATGGCTACATCATACGTGCTAGTACCGCCACTATTAACGGCTGTAACTGTATACGTTGCAGGGGGTGTTATTGTTGTTGGTGTTCCACTAATTTCACCTGTTAGTGTATTTAAGCTTAAGCCTGCAGGCAATGCCGGACTAACGCTGTAACTAACTACTAACCCACCACTAACCTCAGGGATTAAATTTGGAATTACCATTCCTTTGGTATATACATTAGTGCTTATATAGCTAATTACCGGTGCCACATCATTCACTGTAATGTTGACATCATACGTGCTAGTCCCGCCACTATTAACGGCTGTAACTGTATACGTTGCAGGGGGTGTTATTGCTGTGGGTGTTCCACTAATTTCACCTGTTAGTGTATTTAAGCTTAAGCCTGCAGGCAATGCCGGACTGACGCTGTAACTAACTACTAACCCACCGCTCACTGTCGGGCTTAAATTGGGGATTACCATTCCTTTGGTATATACATTAGAGCTTGTATAGCTGATTACCGGTGCCACATCATTTACGGTAATGTTGACATCATACGTAATAGCACCACCACTGTTGGTTGCAGTCACAGTATACGTTGTGGCGGGTGCAACTGCCGTTGGTGTACCACTAATTTCTCCTGTGTTAGTATTTAAACTTAAACCTATTGGTAAATCGGGACTCACACTGTAGCTCAGCACCAGTCCACCACTTACCACAGGTGTAAGTGCAGTAATCGCTACATCTTTAATGAAAATATTCGGACTTATATAACTCAGATTAGCCGGTGCCAAATCATTTACCGTAATAGTTACATCATACGTAGTACTACCACCGCTGTTAGTTGCAGTCACGGTATAGATCGCTACAGGTGTTATAGCTGTAGGTGTACCGGTGATATCACCGCTCGTACTATTCAGGCTTAAGCCTGATGGTAATGCAGGACTGACCGTGAAACTTGCAACTTCCCCACCATATACTTCCGGAGCTAAAAGTGAAATTGCAATCCCTTTTGTAAACGTATTAGGATTAGCGTAACTCAATTGAGCCGGAGGTATATCATTCACCGTTATAACTACTGCCTTGGTAGTGCTACCACCACTATTAGTTGCTGTCACCGTATACGTTCCCTCGGCGGTTATAGCCGTTGGTATTCCGCTTATTATGCCGGTGGTAGGATTGATGCTTAAACCGGCCGGTAATGCCGGACTAACACTATAACTAACGACGGCACCACCGCTTACCGTTGGCGTTAGGCTGGTTATAGCTTTATCTTTTGTATAAATATTCGGAGCAGTATAACTTAAGCCACTCGGTGCTACATCGTTTACTGTGATAGTAACAACCTTGGTGGTACTACCGCCCGTGTTCGTAGCTGTTATGGTATATGAAGCAGTGGATGTTACAGCCGTAGGTGTACCACTGATAACACCTGTAGTGGTATTCAGGCTTAAACCTGCCGGTAAACTCGGGCTCACACTGTAGCTTACTACCGATCCACCACTTACGGTAGGACTAAGGCTGGTTATGGCTGTGCCTTTAGTATAAGTATTCGGAGTTGTATAACTCAAGCCACTCGGTGCTACATCGTTTACTGTGATAGTAACAGCCTTGGTGGTACTACCGCCCGTGTTCGTAGCTGTTATGGTATATGAAGCAGTGGATGTTACAGCCGTAGGTATACCGCTGATAACACCTGTAGTGGTATTCAGGCTTAAACCTGCCGGTAAACTCGGGCTCACACTGTAGCTTACTACCGATCCACCACTTACGGTAGGACTAAGGCTGGTTATGACTGTGCCTTTAGTATAAATATTCGGAGTTGTATAACTCAAACCACTCGGAGCTACATCGTTTACTGTGATCGTAACAGCCTTGGTGGTACTACCTCCCGTGTTCGTAGCTGTTATGGTATATGAAGCGGTGGTTGTTACAGCCGTAGGAGTACCGCTGATAACTCCTGTAGTGGTATTCAGGCTTAAACCTGCTGGTAAACTCGGGCTCACACTGTAGCTTACCACCGATCCACCACTTACGGTAGGACTAAGGCTGGTTATGGCTGTGCCTTTAGTATAAATATTCGGGGTAATATAACTTAAGCCACTCGGAGCTATATCATTTACTGTGATAGTAACTGAACTAGTGGTACTACCGCCGGTATTGGTTGCAGTAACTGCATAAACTGCGCTGGCTGTGACAGAAGTTGGAGTACCTGTGATAACACCAGTAGCAGCATTCATACTTAAACCGGCAGGTAAAGCAGGGCTTACGCTATAATTTGTTACCGTACCGCCTGTACTGGTTGGTATAAGCGATGTAATCGTTATTCCCTTCGTATATACCTGAGGCGTGCTGTAACTGATAGCCGGTAGTGCATCAGTTACCGTAATATTTACTGTGGCAGTACCGCTAGCACTGGCGTTAGTGCCAGTAACCAAATAGTTAGCGGCAGCTGTAACAGATGTGGGAGTACCGCTGATAATACCCGTAGTAGCATCTATACTTAAACCAGCAGGTAAAGCGGGGCTAACACTATAACCGCCAGGATATGTTTCAACCTTACGAATTTCATTATTAAAGTAATCACTCATATAGAGGCTGGTACCAACAAAACAAAGTTCCTTCGGCCAATGAAAGCTTGCTGAAGCGCCAATACCATCGGATGAACCGGATGTAGTACTACCCGCTAAGGTACTTACAACGCCCGTGGATATAACTATTTTGCGAATCATATTGTTAATCAAATCACTTACATACAGGTTAGTACCATCTGTAATAACTGAAATCGGAAATTTAAAGCTGGCTGATGTACCTGTACCATCTGATGAACCGGATGTAGTACTACCCGCTAAGGTACTTACAACGCCCGTGGATATAACTATTTTGCGAATCATATTGTTGTTTCCATCAGCCACATACAAGTTGGTACCATCCGTACAAACTCCAATAGGACCATTAAAGCTGGCTGATGTACCTGTACCATCTGATGAACCGGATGTAGTACTACCCGCTAAGGTACTTACAACGCCCGTGGAAAGGACGATCTTACGAATCATATTGTTGCCTCCTTCAGCCACATACAGGTTGGTACCATCCGTACAAACTCCCTGAGGAGTAAAAAAGCGCGCTGATGTACCTGTACCATTGGATGAACCGTATGTAGTACTACCCGCTAAGGTACTTACAACACCCGTGGAAAGGACGATCTTACGAATCATATTGTTGCTTCCATCAGCCACATACAGATTAGTACCATCTGTACAAACACCTTCCGGGTTGTCAAAACTCGCTAAAACACCTGTACCATTGGATGAACCAGAGGTAGTACTACCTGCTAGCGTACTTACAATGCCCGTGGAAAGATCGATCTTGCGAATCATATTGTTTCCTTGATCACACACATAAAGATTTATGCCATCCGTACAAACTCCAGTCGGCAAACTAAAAGTAGCTGATGTGCCTGTTCCGTTGGCTGAACCGCTGGTTTTACTACCCGCAAAGGTGGTTACCGTGCCTAAAGGTGGAAGAACCACACCACCAGTATTAGTTGGCGTTAAAGAACTAATAGATGTCCCCTTTGTATATATCTGGGGGTTACTATAACTGATAATGGGTACCTGCGCATTGGCAACCAGATTAGATACCCAGCAAATACTTGCCAGAAAGAAAAATTTAACGAATTTGCATTTTTTCATATATCTATGAGTTGTATTGAGTAATTACATGAATTGGTTACGAGTAACAATGCTGTATATTTACAGAACAATTTATTGGTAATGAAACATTACCTGATTTTTCTGAATACAAATTAAGTGTATCAATCTTTCACCTATCACAGGTATTAATTGATAAAAGTCAAGAAAAATAGAATTGTATTTTAAGTGTTAGTGGGTTGGATAATACTAAAAGCTCTTCTTATTGAATACAATTGTAGATAAAAAAACTAAAAAAAAGGAATGTAAAGCCTATCTGAAGTCTGCATATAGACTCAGATTATACATTATTTCACTTGCCGGATAGGTATAAAAGACTGGTTAGCTCAGAGCTTAAGTTTATCGTAGTTACTACAAGAATGTATAAGTACTTTATTGCCCTTTATAGCTGTGTTCCTTAAGTAAAAAAGGTCAATTGTGATATTTCACTTAAAGAGACATAAAATAATCGTTTTTATATAAATGATAATCATGCTGTATGAGCAGCTTCAATAAAAAAAACATCATCATTTGGTAGGATAAGAAATTCAGTGTAAATATGCTATGCTCCTATTGCTGCTAGTGTTGCAAAAAAAATCTCTATTATTTCCCACTTCACATCAAGGAGTAAAACATTGAAAGAGAAGACTGATGGTTGTCAAATTCACTGAAATCTGTAAACAAACAAAGGACTTAAACAATTTCTATATCGAGGATTTGAAATGGTGGAAATTGCGTTCACTTGTTATGTACTTTACTTAATATTGTCAAACAATCACTCAAGACGACAAAAAAGAGACAAAAAAATTGACTTTGATACAAATACAAGTAAATAGAAAAACTTCTTCGGGAAATTTAACGATTTAAAACTCCTCGAAAACATCAACTTTTCTATTTAAACAAAAGAGGCTGACCCAATTTTTATTTTGAGACAGCCTCGTTTATCAATTAACTAAGCCTTTAAATTATACTTACATTTTATATCTATTTAATATTTAGAATGCAAAACTACGAAAATTCATAATTATAAATATCGTATAAAAAATTAATCATAAGGCAGAATGTCCAATTTTCGTATTAATCATGTGATAATAAATGAAAGTTTCAATAGCCCACAATAAAAAATATAAGAATTAGTTTTATGAAATTAACAAATAAAGATGCAGATTTTCATTCTATGTCCTATCTGTTATATTATCAGTTACTTTTAGAGCTAGCTATCGCATCAAATGGAATACGTACTGCAAGGCATTCTTTCCCTGCAATATTTTTATACGTGCTGACTGTCTTGTAGTAACCATAACACGCTGCAGGAGGTTTATTACCTGATTGAACCTTAAAATCTGTACCTTCTTCCACGAGAATATTATGCCAATTACCATCTAAAGCTTGATATTGTATTGGCTTATCCCCCCTTACTTTAACCGATATAGCATCTCTTGTATAAGAATATGTATGTAACGCGCCATCATCCCCAAGTAATAAATAATCAATTAACCCACCACTGTCAGTATTTGCAGGAGGTAACATTATGCGCATAACAGAGTACATTCTTTCAGTAGGGGTAATTTCCAGGTATTGATCTTTGCCCAAATTAGAAAGGTGTACAGTATATGCAGTTCTAGAAAAAATATTTTCCCAGTTTCGTGTGAATAGATTATATATTCCACATATATTCCCATCTATGAGAAACGAATATCTTCCATTAAGTGACACAATTCCCTTTCCAGTTGTCAATCCATCACCCATTTTAAGACCATTATGAATGTATTGTTCGATTGCTGAGTCAGATTTTGCTCTGGCATATTTAATTACCGAATCCGAACTAGGGTTACTCTCAACATATTTAACGATATTCTCATTTGATCTAGAGAATCCCTCGTAAAGTGTATTTGGTGATTTATTATTATAAATACTAGAAAGGACTGATAAATAATTTCCAGATGTGAGTTTCCTTGAAAAATAGTAACTCTTAATTGTACTGCCGACTAATGATTTTGAAAACAATAATGATGTTTGTGAATTATAATACGGATTGTCTGATCCAAAAGCTTTATCTGAAAGCTTGATAGCCATTCCAAATTTCATAGTATTAGAACTGAATGTAACTACCTTCATACACACTCCAAAAGGATCACCTTTACATACATCAGTCACTACGTCAATAAATGCTTCAAACCATGACACTGGATTAAAAATGTCCCAAAAACTCTTTTGAGGTCCATTTTTATCTCTATTTGCGAGAGATAATGTTTTAGACGCTCCAGAAGCTACTCCGTTCAGACTTGCAGTCTTATATGTTCGCGTTATCAGTGAATCGAAACCGACAGAAAGAGTAGTAGCAGCACCAGTTAAAATACCATATTCCTGCTCTCCAATTTTTTTTTTCAAATCAGCAGCTATTTTCGAATCTAATTGAATATTACTATTAATTGAAAACGTATACATATAACGCATTGAGCGAAATGATGTAAGCTTACTGTTGTAATATTTCTTTGCCGATGTTATATAGTTTGCTGGATTTATTTTTGAATTTTTTTCATAGTCAGACTTAAAATTATTAAAATTCTGAGCAAAATATTGAAACATAATTTTAAGAGAATCCAATAATATCTTATTGGCATACGGGTACATGCTGTCTATTGTAGCATCTTTATAGTGAGGATCCATATAACCAGTTAGGATACTAATTTTTGTATCAACATTAAAAGTTGGCTTTGGAGCTATAGCATTTTTCTTAGTACTGCCTACAATTGCAGCTCGAATAGCTGTTTGCATACTTGTTGCTTGAGCTTGATTTATATCGGTAATTGAGATTAGATTAGGATCTTTTTCATATGAATCCCACTCTTTGCAAAATTCCGTTACCAAAGCTACTGACTCATCCTTCAATACTGGATCATTTACAGCATCAGTTTTGTCATAACTATCTGTTAACAAGCTTTGATCCTTACACGCAACTAAAATTAGTGTCAAAAAAATAAAAAAAGGCAATAAATTTGTTGTTTTCATAAATAAAAAAAATAAAATTTCATTTCAATAAAAGAGTAAAATATAGCACAAAAATAAAACTTTCTTATTGCAAATAAATTACAAACATATGCCATTATAATTAATCTATATGTTTGTAATCAAATGCTTATACTTAAAGTCACAAATTGTATTATCTTACATTGAATATGGTTTTTTTATTCTTTTTTTGAGGCTTGATTTCACTTTAACTTATAGTGCTAGGTGTACTTATAAGATTGAATGATTTTACAACGGATTTACTTCAAGCCCTACCTTGTTTAATGCGATCGCTACACTGGAAACATTTGCGTTCAGCTAGATGAAATCGTCAAAACTTAATACACTACGGATGGATTTACATAATATCGGAGCTTGTTCTAATGGTCACATTTACAACTTGATCTTGTTTTACCTAACCGTAGAAATATCCCAACTTTCAATCCAATAGCTTTCAGTTTGAGATTGTCGGTTTGAGAACTTGCTAAAGTTCCATTGTATACTCCATCCGGTTGATATACTTGTTGCTTACCTGCGTTTAATATATTGTTCAGACCATAAGTTAGATAAGTTCCCATGTATAAATCCAGCCTTTCATTCAAACCATAAAGCAGTCCAAAATCCAATATTCCCACGTATGATGGTTTTAAATATACATTTCCTTCATATACATCTGAAATGGTTAAGAATCCATGTTGAGGCATATCTTTCAATTCTAGATTCCACTGACTAAAATAGCCCGTAGTTACAATGTTACCTCCCACGGTCTTATAGAAAGTATTCAGAGGAATAGAAACTTTAGCTCCTAAAGAAACTAAAATTGCTAATTTATTTTTATCTACAAGTCCTAGATCTTTTCCAATCCAATACCG
>Ga0302286_10003649_pt1 | contig 10345 bp, 10 predicted proteins | sample III_Fen_E2_3_FD_198765 | JGI IMG/M metagenome (GOLD analysis project Ga0302286, IMG submission 198765) | Peat permafrost microbial communities from Stordalen Mire near Abisko, Sweden - III_Fen_E2_3 | ecosystem: Environmental > Terrestrial > Soil > Wetlands > Permafrost | place: Sweden: Abisko...
ACAATCAGAAACAAAAATACCACCAGTCCTATTGAAAATTTTAGCCCTATTTTTATTTATGTACAGTCTCTCTGTTTTACGAGGGAAGCTATATAACCCGAACGATAGGTCGGGAGAATTGTCGTGCGTTAGAAATTACACAACAAAATTAATAGATATTTAATGAGAGAAACAATTTTCGACCAATTATCTTTGGACATTGTTAAAAGTCATCCTATTGTATTTCAACGATATATGATCAAAAAACAAACTATTTTTGGACATCTTAAAACTACCGACTGGACAAAGGCTAAAAACTGGGAAATAGAGAATATCATTAACAGACTATCCATATAAAAAAATCAATCAAAATTATTCAACATATTTATCCATCAACGATTTCATTGGTGTAAATAAACGTTGCATCAAGCTCCGATTTTCGGTAATTATCTCAGCACTGCCGGTTAGCTCACCGGAGAATTTCATCTCTTTATTGATAGTAGAATGTAATCCCTTTGGAAATTCGACTTCTACCGTATAAAGGTTATCGTTAGACACTAACGAAATACAGCGGGTTTTTGCTTGTAAAAAACCATATTCGAGATAGGGATAGCCCGCCACCTTGATATTCACTTTCTGATTTATCTTTACTTTCCCCGAACCGGAAGCAGGAATTTTTACTTTGCCTAGCAATTGTCCCGGCTTATGTGAAACGATAGCAAACACTTTTTCGCCAGCATTTATAAATTGATTTCGTTTCCAAAAAGTATTGAAAGTAACCACTCCCGACTGCGACGCTATCAATAAATAGCTCTGTTGCCAATTCTCAATCGCAGCTATTAATTCTCTTTGAGCAGATTTCAATTCTGAAAACAGTTGATGCTTTTCCTGCAAATACTGCATAGAAAGTTTGTTTACCGACTCCTTCATTTGAGAAGATTCTACATTTACGAGCGAAATAGATGTTTGTAATTGCTGAAGTTCCTGCTGCTTGTTTAAGTATGTTTGTTCTGCATTTTCTATATCTGAAGTTGAGATTACCTTTTGCACATAAAGCGTTTTATCTCTCTCATAGGCCGATTTAGAAATCACCAATTCTCGCTTTTTCATCTCCAATTGTCGTTGAAGGTTGGAAGAGTAAACACTCCTATTGATAATCTGTTTTTGTAACGAACCCTTTTCCTGGGTGGTCAGATTCAGAGTCAGGAAATTATCAAAGTTCATTGTTGCTTTCGTAAAGGCTGAAAAACTTGATTGTAAAATTCCTAATTCGAAAGATTTCACCAACAATTCCTTCGGAATGTAAAAACTTGAATCTGAAATTTGAACTGTTGCAAGCAGTTTAGTCATACGTTGGACATCAGTAGTTGAGGCTGAGTTATCAATTACAGCCAACAAATCTCCTTGCTTAACCTCTTGTTTATCGGAGCAAAGCAGTTCTTTCATTTTACCTGTAGATTTGGCTACCAACCAAACGGGCGGATTCTCTGTTGTTATCACTACATCACCTTCAACGATATCAGGATAACGGAAAAAGAAACTACCTACAAACAATACCAACATCACGCCGCAAATAATAGAAATACCATATCTGATTAACGAATGTGGTGGACGCGACAATATCTCTTGCACTTCATCACTGCGTAATTCTATTTTATCCGATTCTTTCATTTATTCTTTTAATTATCACATTACCACATCATCATATCATCACATTATAACTCCAGTTGATTCTTCACTAATTGATAATATGCACCCTGTTTCTTTGTCAACTCCTGATGTGTGCCGATCTCCACAATCTCCCCTTTTTCGAGTACAACAATCTGATCTGCATTTTTCACGGTGCTCAGTCGATGTGCAATAACCACCGATGTTCGTCCCTTAAAGAAACGTTGCAGGTTATCCATAATTACCCGTTCATTATTTGTATCCAGAGCGTTGGTAGCTTCATCCAGAAAGACAAAAGCCGGATCTTTATATACGGCACGCGCTATAAGTATTCGCTGTTTTTGACCCTGACTCAATCCATGTCCTTCATTCCCTATTTTGGTATTGTACGATAAAGGTAATGACTCGATAAATTCGCGAATATTAGCCGTAATCACGGCATTTAGTAATCGTTCCTTATCAATTATCTCAACACCCGGTGCAATATTTTTAGCGATACTATCCGAAAAAATAAAACCATCCTGCATTACCACTCCGCACCGCTTGCGCCACTCGCGTATGCTATAATTCTTCAGGTTGTTTTCGCCTAACAGAATATCTCCTTTTTGCAAAGGATAGAAACCGAGTAACAACTTAATCAGGGTTGTTTTTCCACTACCACTTGTACCCACTATGGCCGTTTGCTTTCCGGTGGGAATGGTTAGATGAATACCTTTTATTACAGGTTCACCTATAGAAGTAGCATCATAACCAAAAGTAGCCTGTCTGAGCACTATGTCTTTGTAAGTAGGTATCTCACGAATTCTCGATTCATCCTTCGCTTCCTCATCCTCTTTATCGTGCACTTCACTTAGACGTTCTAAACTAAGTTTCGCGTCCTGTGTTTCACGTAGAAAAGAGATAAGTTGATCCACAGGACCATTCAGCTGACCAATAATATATTGTACTGCCATCATCATGCCCAGCGTCATTTGCCCATCAATAACCAGCTTAGCTACCAGAGCAGTGATAATAATGTTTTTAGATTGATTAATTAACACGGCCCCCGAATCCTGATATTGTGCCAATGCCAACCCTTTTATTTGTAGCCGAAACAGCTTGGCCTGAATGCGCTCCCACTCCCACCGTTTTTGTTGTTCGCAGGCGTTGAGTTTTATTTCCTGCATACCGGTTACTAATTGTATAACATTACTTTGGTTAGCTGAGTTTTGTGCAAAACTTTTATGATCCAACTCTGCCCTGCGCTTCATAAACAACCATACCCATGCAAAATACAAGGCGCTGCCGACAAAGAAAATAGCAAATATCGTAAAGCTGTAGAGCAACAAAACAATGCTAAAAATAACGATATTGAAAACTGAGAATAGTATACTCAGACTGGAATTGGTAAGGTAGTTCTGGATGCGGGTATGGTCGTTAATCCGTTGTAGAATATCGCCCACCATTTTTGTATCGAAATACCCCATAGGCAGACGCATGAGCTTTATCAGAAAGTCTGAAACCAAGGCAATATTTATACGCGTACCGAGATGCAACAAGATCCAACCGCGGATGAACTCAACTGCCGAACTACTGACCGTTAACATCAACTGGGCTATCAGTACCAGGTAGATAAATCCGATATTCTGCCCGCTAATACCAAAATCGACAATAGACTGGGTAAGAAAAGGCAGCATCAGTTGTAACAAACTGCCAAAGAGCAAACCTAAAAACAATTGAACAATCAATTTTTTATAGGGACGCAGATAAGAAAAAAGAAAAGAGAACCCTTTTCGGTTTACTTTCTCATCTTCCTGTTCATAGAAGTCTGGGGATGGTTCCAACAGCAATGCCACCCCTACATCTTTACCTTCGTCCTTTGTGCTTATCCAACACCGGCAGAACTCTTCGCGGGTATATTTTAGTTTGCCTGCGGCAGGATCGGCGATATAAATAACCTCACCCCCGCCCCCTCTCGACCTCACCCCTGACCCCTCTCCTTGAGGAGAGGGGAAAAGTTGAAAGCGAGAAGTGGGAGCTTTGATATCATACACCACCACAAAGTGTTGTTGATTCCAATGTACAATGCAAGGCAACGGTGCTTCGCATAAATCTTCGAATGAAACTTTTACACCTGTAGTGCGAAACCCGATATGCTCTGCAGCTTCACTCAATCCCAACATAGAGACTCCTTCGCGGGTTATCAGCGACTTTTCACGTAGTCCTTCGAGCGAAAACACACGGCCATAATGAGCCGCCACCATGCGCAAACAGGTGGGACCGCAATCCATAGCATCGTGTTGAGTATAATGGGGAAATTTCATGGTTGGTTATTAGTAAGGATCTTCTTAAACATATATAAACATGACTTTCTAACGAAAAGAAATTAATTCGCTCACGCTTCGAGAAAAAAATCACATGGCGGTAATTCAGTATTATCCGGTAGTTGCTCATATACCTCATTCGTTGTAAAAAAAAACTCGTTTGGAATGGGTGAAAGTGCTGTTTTTTTTATACACATCTTCTTAAATAAAATCAAATGATAAAACATAGCCTCAAACATATCTTTATAATATACTTTACCATCTTTCCAACATATATTACCAGCCGCCCCATCAAGTATAATAAAGTCGAAATGCACCTTTAAACCCTCATCCCGGGCTGCCTTTACAACTACATAAGTCATACTTTGAAAAACATTTAGATAATTTAATATATTTGTTTGTTTACGTACGCTTTTCAACACTGCATTACTATGATTAAGATCAACTTTACCCGTAAACAAACCACATTCGTCAAACCAATAACTTTCAGGACTGGAAAATACGGTTTGGTAGGCATTACTTTTGGTAAATAGCAAATTGCAATATTCATTATTTCGATAAAGTGTAAAGTAACCTGCAGTATAATCATGCCGACAGCTAATTACATCATGACTTTGCAATAGCTCATCTGTCATAAAACCACGTACATCACCAAAAACTATATCCAAATCTGTCTGACCCCAAAAATCATAGCCTTTGATTAAATCCTGAAACAGGAAACCATAAGCAGGTTTTAAATCACAAAGTTTAAATGGTGAGTCAATATTCACACTAAATCCAAGTTTAGAACTAAAATTTTCTTTTAATTGATCCATTGTACGATATACAATCTTTAGATTATCCGGTTTTTGCGATATTTCTTCTGTATTATCAGTTACAATAATAAAATCAATTGTAGGACTAAATCCAATAGTGTAAACAAAATATGGAAAATACCAGGGGTATGAACCATACCAACAGATAATTAGAGCGATTGATTGTTGTTGCATGTTATTTTTATATATTCTAGTATTCTTTATGGTTGATTATTTCTAAATTGAGATAGATTCACTCGTTAAAATTTTAACAAACTCCTACGCCGCAAGCGGCGGAGAATTCACCCAAAAGAGATTAAATTAATGAAACTTCGAACTGCTTCGCTGCTTCGTTACAGACCAGTAACCCCTCCTAGGACGTTACAAACGTTCAACCACCACTAATCCCTCGTTACAAACAAGGGGCAGGGTGGGGTCAACGAGGGGAATTTATTTGTTTCCTTGTAAGATACTATGAAATTTTTCCAATTCTTCAGGTCTATTAAAATTAAAATAATCTACAATTTTTCCATCTGAATTTACTAAAATTCCACAAGGAATTCCGGTCACACTTTTTCTGTATAAGAAACTATCTTTTTTGCTATTTAGCCAAAGAGAACGCCAGTTAATATGATCTTTTAGGATATCTTTTCGAAAATCCGCAATGCCATTTTCATCATCAACAGTAACATAAGTAATGATTAACCTATCTTTATATTGTTCACTTATTTCTTTTAGAGTAGGTATATTTTTTTTACACCAAACGCACCATGAGGCCGTTAATTCTATCAAATTATATTTAGTGAAATCCTGAATAAGGGGTTCTTGTTTATTTCCATTATTCACAAGCGGCAGTTTTATATTTTCAAACGTAGGTTTTAAGCTTATGTATTCATATATCCGTTTCCCATGATCGGAATTTTTAAGTAAAGGAGAAAACAAATCAAATAATTTCTGTATGTCCCCTGTTGAATGAAACCAACCTATTGCTGCCGATAAATTTGAAATATAATAAGCAGAATTCGGATTGGCACTAATTTTCGACATATAATCTTCTATAAAATCTTCATATTTTTTCTTGTTATTTGGGTCATAAAAAAAACCAAAACCTGGATATTTCATAGACTCCATCATATAGGTTTTTTCTTTTAAATCGACTTTTAAAATATCACTGTGGGATATAGTATCATTATTAAGAAACACTCCTTTTATTAATAGCGTATCGCTGTTATTTTCAAAATTATTAACTGGAGATGTAAGCGTATCATTATCTAGAACAGCTTTAAAAGTTATATTAAGTGTATCGTTGTTAGAAATAAAATAGAACTGCAACCCCCAAATATTTTGAGATACCGAATCAGGGATATTGAAAGTCCAACGATAATTGTCATTTGATTTTCCTATAATACGATGAGCTTCGGGAATAGTGCTAACAACCTTTATAAACATTTTCTCATATTTTTTCCCATTTATGTCGAGTTGAACTAACCGTCCCCGGTTGGCACCGTCGTAGGTTGCATTATTTTTGCCAGATACCCATCCGGTTTCTAAAATGACAACCAATAAAATAATAAATCTGAAAGTTTTCATTTCTTGAAAAATTTTATAAATAAAAATCCTGTGAGTTCTATGTAAACTTTAGCAAGGAAAGACACTTAGCTTTTTAGTGTAATACATAATAGGCCAAGTGTCTTTAATAATTATTAAACAGAATGACAATCACATTTACCAGATACGGTTTTGCATATACCCATCTGATTTCCATTTACGCATGCTAAACTGTTTGCGCAACCAGCATTATAGTTATCAGCGCAACCTGAACCACTACCAGCCATAATGTTTCTCATTTCCTTTCTGCTCATTTTGCCTCGAACATTTTCAAGGCTCATTTTTAGATGTTTCATTTTCTTTATTATTTAAAAAGTTATAATATAGCAGTTGCAAGCTATATTGTTTATGTTGTTTATTCAATGGCAACTATAAGCACCGTGCACTGAACTTATCATTGAGTTTTTTAGATTACTCCATCAGAAAATATTCTAAATCCTCAATATTATATATTCCTGGCATTTGTTGTCCATTAATAAAAATAGTTGGTGTAAATCTAATTTCCATTTTCTCACACCAAACGAACATTGCATTTACTTTATCGCCTTGCTTTTCCAAACTCTCATTTAATGGATATTTCATTGTAAACTTATCGTAATTTTTTTCTTCCATTAAATACCAATCGTCCAAAGCTTGTCTTATTACTTTTTCATCGGTTACTTGTGAGGCGATTTTCAATAAGTGCGCTACCGGTTTGTATTCAGTTTGTTCTGGCTCATTAGGTATAGTAAAAATAATCTTCACTTTTACATTGGGAACTTTTTCTATAAGTTTTTCAATCTTCAGATGTGCTTTGCTGCATGGTCCGCAATATGGATTACATACTTTTATGATTGTATTTGTTGTATTTAGATTTCCAAAGTCAATCCCAAGTCCATCAGTAGAAACTGTGATTTGTTTTTGCTTTTTCAACATTGTGTCAAAAACTTCGGAATTAAATTTGGTTCGTAAATACTCCCTTTTTGTATTTTTAGCTTCCTGAAGTTTCATCAAATAAGGCTTCAAAAAATGCCAAAGTAAAACTGGAGTTAAATATAACAAAAAACTTTTAAATATCTGTCCGATTTGTATTTCCTGCAGGGGTAGTAGAAAATTTCCCGCAATAACATTAACACTTCCTATCACTAACAGAATTTGTACCGAAAGACAAAGCACACACCACTGCTTGGCTATGCGCCCCTGATAGTAAATAGAGAATACGGTATAGGGTAATGCCAGAACATTCAGGTATGCAATGACTGCCAAAGTACTGATAAGTGGACCGGCAAAAAGTAAGGTTAGCAAACCACCTGCAAAATAGAAAAAACCGATCTCGCTCCAACTTAACCAACTAAACAGTTTAGATTGTTTTCCACTCAAGATAGCATCGCAGTTTCCCTTAACAATGCCTGTACAGACCTTGTGAAGTAGTGGATTATTGCTATCAATCTCGTACCAAAGCAGTAATGACGTAACGATAACTCCTGCAAATAAAATCAAATATTGAAAATACACTGGCAAAAAAGCGTTAATTTCAGACAACTCAATATCTCGTTGCAAGAACAGACCTGAAATAACTACCAGCAAAACAAATAACGAACTAGGTATTATGCTTTTGATAAAAGCATTCCTTTTTTGAGATTTGAAATTAGGTTCACCCGACTGCTCATTCTTCTCTGCTATAAGATAAACTCCATTCCAGCGTTTAAGAAAAGTTTCTTTATTCTCTGTTATTTGTTTATTCTGTTTCGTTGAGAATAATATAATACTATTATCTGTAACTTCAGTCACAATTTCCAATGGGCTTTCAATACTAGAGGTATAAGCCATAAAAGGGGTAGGTAGCTGATCTATTTCAGAAACATCAATTACACCTGCTGCATTTGGAAGATTCCACTTATTCAAAGAATCACTGATACAAAGTAAACTTGGCCAATCGGGATGATTTTGCAAAGTTTCATCTACTGTAGCATCAGTTACTTTTACATTAAGCAATTTTAAATAGGCGATGGTTGCTTTTACATTGGGTTCGAATCTATTGAACATATTTTATTTGTGTTATAAATTATTCGTCAGTTAGTATTAGCTATTATCATAAATCATTTCAGCAACGGCAGCAGCCCCGTTTTAAAAGCCTCCACTGTATTTCCGCCAAAGAAGTTTGTTCCCGGGCAGGTTTTGGTAGCGCCGGTGCCTTCTTCAATGATTCGTTTTCCGGTATTCAGGTCGTACCAATGATGATAAACGACTGTATTTTCATTTGCTTCAAGTTTGAAGCGATGTAACAGCGATTGGGTAATATGCACAATACATTCCCGCTGTTGGGTACTCATACTGTTCCTTTGTTTATCAAAGTTGCCCAGGCTTTCGATGCAGATACCCGCTGTATTTGCCCCTTTAATGCCGGCAGGTATTGTATTTATACTCCGGCACACCATTATTTTCCCATCGGGGAAAGTGGTGAAGTTTTGTGCAATTTCGGCAAAGCCCCGTTCCTTATGAGCGCGTTCCATGCTTTGGCAAAGCTGGAAATGATTACTTCCGTTGAAGTGCTTGTAAGCCGGAACATAGGTATGATGCTGTTGAATTAATAGTATTTTCCGTTTAATGATCTGCGCTTCGAGCCAGGAATCGAACTCAGACAGCTCGAGTAATATAAATTTTCCGATCGCTTTCATCCTGTAATGAATTGATAATTGACAATTCAGAATTGACAGTTAGGGTTTGAACACATTCATCATATGGCAACTGACCACTATTAACTCTCAACTAAGATTGCTTATTTTTTTTAGAAGTCTTGATTATGCTTATAAGCATTCTGATTAATTCCTGACAATCAGAAACAATGGATTCATATATTTTTTTTTCGAGATAGCCTGTATCGTGCAGTAATAAAAGCCAATATTCAGTTTCATTGGCTTCTTTTAGGGCGATACTCATTTTATGTATGAAATCAGCTCTTAATTCGGCATGCTCCGATTCTCTGATTAATGGCCCAACAGCGGTTCCACTGCGTAACATTTGTTTCGACAATACAAATTCTTTCTGCTCTCCAGTCAAAAACTGATATGCCCTCACTACGCGAATAGCAAACATATATGATTTTGCTTTAATTACATTTTCCATTGTCAATTGTGAATTATCAATTGAATTAGAATCCAAATATCGTGTAATCCACTTTCATATTCCCGGTGGCATCGGGTACATCCTGCGCATCTCGTTTTCCATTGGGGTAATGCTCCTGACGGACAAAAGAGGTCAATAGTAAACCCAGTTGGTGATCTTTTGCATTGGTACAAACCTTAAGTACTGCCTGAGCAACCAGCAGCGTGAGTGTAGAAACTGCTGCTGTAACCGGACTAGCCATACCCGACAACATAGCTATGGTGCCGACTAATGATGTCAGGTTTTGCTCTGTAAGTATTTCGCCGGCAAGTGTGGCATTGTCCACCATCTGTTGACTGGATTTTATGGCCAGCAACATCCAGTTTAAATCCTGTGGAATAGTATCATTGACAAATACATTATAGCCCGTATCACCAAAGTATATCACCTGGTTATCCTTTATACGTTGAATTTGAGGCATAATACGCGAACTGAGCACTTTGTTTACTGCCTGAGCAACCAGTTCTTTTTTTACTGCTGCATCGCTGGTTCGGTAAAATTCGTTCAGCATAGGGAAGTCGGCTTCACCCATGGTAACGAAACTCATTAACTGAAGATCGGACGAACCCAACAATCTGTAATTGTTGAAGATCCTGATTTTATTTAGTCGAAGGTAAAACATGGTTTAATTGATTTTTGATAAATGAATAGTGGTTGATGATTTGTTTTCAAAAATAAAACTATCTTGCCTTTCTATGTATTGGCACAGGGGCAGTGGGTTGTTATTTAGCAAATCCATTTCCTTTATCCACAAAAGTGCAAAGCGACCACAACAACTCCCGAAGAACCACACCACCATTAAAAGCAGCTACGTAATTTTGTACAGACGATACATCATCATCAAAATGT
>Ga0302286_10003652_pt1 | contig 10342 bp, 8 predicted proteins | sample III_Fen_E2_3_FD_198765 | JGI IMG/M metagenome (GOLD analysis project Ga0302286, IMG submission 198765) | Peat permafrost microbial communities from Stordalen Mire near Abisko, Sweden - III_Fen_E2_3 | ecosystem: Environmental > Terrestrial > Soil > Wetlands > Permafrost | place: Sweden: Abisko...
GCCCTTGCATCACTGGGCTAACCTGGTTATCGGGATATCAGCGTTCCTGTCGATCTTTGTGGCCACCGTTTATATGATCAAAGTCAAAAACATCAAACGAATGATGGCCTATTCGAGTATCGAGCATATGGGACTTGTTATGCTTGGGGTTGCAGCAGGAGGTTTTGGCTATTACGCAGCTATACTGCATATAATCCTTCATTCGTTTGTGAAATCAAGTATGTTTTTCCAGTTTACACAATTGTACAGGGTATTTCAGAATAAAAGCATTTATCACGTGGGCAATTATTTTAAATACAATACAGCTGGAGCCCTGGTGCATTTATTCGGGTTTATTAGTGCAACGGCTATGCCTCCCTCTGGTTTGTTTGTGAGCGAATTTCTCATATTTCGTTCCTTGTTTGAAGCCAATCAGATCACATTACTTATAGTTGTTTTGCTATTGCTTTCAATGATTATCTGGGCTTTTGGAAAAAACATACTGAAGATACTTTTTATACCTCCTGTTGGGTTTGATGACTCCCATGTACCGGTTATCAGTCCCTGGGAATCGTCATCACAGTTCATTCTTTTGGCTCTTGCAGCTTATCTGGGTTTGAATCCACCGGCTGAATTTGTTCAGTTAATTAAAGAAAGTATCATGATGTTACCAAATTAGAAAAAGATGAACCACACAACGATAGTAAACAATCAAACAATCCCGTTATCGGAAATTCCTGAAGTTGATTATAAGGAGTTTTCAGGGTTGAATCTGGGGTTTTTAACCAATTCACCAGAAAGACATTGCGTCAATTATTTTGGATATCCGTTGGGGAATCAGATTAAGCTTATTTGCTGCATTGCTGATGACAGCAATCAGAAAATTTATCTGTCTTCGTGTTTGGTTGCAAAAACTGATACGATTGACTCTTTAACGAACAGGAATTTCTGCTTCGAGAAATTTGAACGTGAGATACACGAGAATTTCGGTATTGATTATAATGATCACCCCTGGTTAAAACCGGTAAGATATGCACATAATCGGGCCGATCAAACTCAAACAATAGCCAATTATCCGTTTTACTCCATAGAAAGTGATGAATTGCATGAAGTTGGAGTAGGGCCAATACATGCCGGTATAATTGAGCCTGGACATTTTCGATTTATCTGCAACGGGGAACAAATTCTGCATCTCGAAATTCAACTGGGTTATCAGCATCGTGGCATAGAACAGCAATTTCTGGAAAAGAACAAACTGCTTCAGCGCACAATCCTTGCAGAAACCATTACTGGAGACACCGTAGTTGGTCATACTACTGCTTTTTCTCAGGTGTGGGAAAGTTTGTGTGGATTCAAGGTATCGCGTGACATAGAATTTGCCAGGACCATTGCCCTTGAGCTGGAACGAATGGCAGTGCATACCGGCGATTTAAGCGGTGTTTGTACAGACATAGCCTATCAGTTGGGTAACTCGGTATTTGGCCGCTTACGCACGCCTATCATCAATTATATGCAGGAATGGTGCGGTAACCGTTTATCCAAAGGTCTCGTAAGGCCAGGACGAAATCAGTTTCCGTTTACTCCGGGATTAGCTGCACGGTTGGCTGAAGTGCTTGATGTTTATGAACCTGATTTCCTGGAAATGAATGAACAAATGTTTCAATTGCCCAGTGTACTTTCTCGTTTTGAACGTACAGGAGTGGTATCGTATGACGATGTTTTGTCGATCGGTACTGTTGGGATGGCAGCCCGGATGAGTGGTCTGAGCCGGGATATTCGATCTTCACATCCATTTTGTCTTTATCCCGAAATCAGCCATAAGCCTATTATTAAACATCATGGCGATGTGTATTCCCGGGTTCAGATACGCAAGGCGGAAGTGAAACAATCGATTCAATATATAAGAAATCTGATTCAGAATGTTCCAGAGTATGATGATTCAGAACCTTCTTTTAATTCCCCAAAACCAAACTCTTTCACTCTATCACTGGTTGAGGGCTGGCGTGGCGAAATCTGTCATTGTGCCATTACCGGCAATACCGGCGAACTTATACTGTATAAGGTCAAGGACCCGTCTTTTCACAACTGGCTGGCACTTGCACTGTCGGTCAGGAATAACGAAATCTCAGATTTCCCGATTTGCAACAAGAGTTTCAATCTGTCGTATTCAGGCCACGATTTATAACATTAAACAGAAAACCATGTTCGATAATATAAAAATAGTCTATCACCAGGGAAAACAATTTATTCCGGATGTGACCAAAGCCAAAGTCCCCGGTATTTTCAGAGGCCGTCCAGTAATCAGTTCAGAAAAAGTGAATGTGACTGAACTGATAGATTTATGTCCTGTGGACGCGATTTCAGCAAGTCCCGTGAGCATCGATCTGGGGAAGTGTACTTTTTGTGGCGAATGTGCCAAAAGGTTCCCGAATAAAATCAGATTTACTACCGAATATAAAATTGCGACTAATGATCGTGATCTGCTTATTGTGAAGGAAGGCCTTGATCAGCCAATTGAGGTGAACCCGGACACTGTCCGGGATGATATACACCGGTTGTTTGGCAGGTCACTAAAACTCAGGCAGGTAAGTGCAGGTGGAGATGGTAGTTGCGAGATGGAACTTAATGCTGCGAATAATGTTCAGTTTGATATGAGCCGTTTTGGGATCGAGTTTGTGGCCTCGCCCCGTCATGCAGATGGGATTGTAATTACAGGACCGATTACTGAGAATATGGCCAAATCTGTACAGATTTGTTACGATGCTGTCCCTGAACCCAAGATCATTGTGCTGGTCGGAACCGATGCCATCAGCGGAGGAATATTAGGAAATAGTAAGGCAATTGACCGCAGCTTTTTGGATAAATATCACATTGATTTGTATATTCCGGGCAATCCGGCTCATCCGCTGACAATTATTAATGGGTTGTTGGATTTGACTAGAAAGAGGAAATCGATAAAATAGAATTTTAGAAATTTCAGGAAATGTTATAAAACCTTCTGAAACATCAACTCAGCTTTCCATCCATCTTCTGTACGTCGCCATTCTTTCTTTGTACCGCAAAGTTCAAATCCGTTGTTTTCGAACAGTTGGATACTTGCCAGATTATCTTCAGTGATGTTGGCATAGAGTTGATGCAGCCGGAGATGTTCTGTGGCATAATTGCAGAGCAGTTCAAGGGCATCTGTGGCATATCCCAGTTTTCGGTCTTTCTCATCATGAATTAATATTCCAACACCGGCCCTGAAGTGAAATGGATCGAAGTCGAAGAGGTCAATTGCACCAACAGTATGACCTTCATGTGTTTCAATGATCATGCGTACCTGTTTGGCTTCATAAATGTCACGTTGTGATTCCTTAATGTATTTCGCAAGAATATACTTTGAAAACGGTTCATAGGTATTGCTGATTTCCCAAATCTCTGCATCATTTTCCCATTCAAACAACAAATCGATATCGTTTGGTTCAAGCGCCCTAAAGCGAACTTTTCCAAATTCCAGTTTCTTACTTGCCATGATTTCAGATTTTATTCCAGGATTTAAATACAATTTCAATATCGTTCAAAAGCTGATAATCTTTTGCATAAACAATATCCAATTCGTCCTTCTTTTTCTCCGGAATATTGTCAGAAAAAAGAGATGCAGGAGAGAGTATGCCCTTTTTTATTGCAGGCAGCAAATGATTTTGATTGGCTGAACAATAACCAACCCAGCTTTTCCTTCCGGAAATAACCTCAAAAATGCTTCCAACGAAATTTGATTTTTTATGAGTAAATCCGATCAAAACAGGTGAGAGAATAATCAAAAGGAGGGACAGAATGATATCGAAAACACGCTTGTTCTTTTTATTGTTTTCTCTTGCAATGGAATTGATGTGAACGACATACAAATCACCGGCAGTTGAGATGGAGTTGCTCCCGATAATTGAAAAGCTTTCGGGTGGGGCAATTTTATAATCAATGTTGAGGTCGTTTAAATCGAGCATAATCCGGATGATTTCCTGTGAGGGAATATCTTCGGATGAGAATATGAGTTCATCGATTTTATTAATCCGGATGATTTCTTTTAATTGATGCAGGTTGCCCAGAAACAGTTGGTGATTTACCATTTCGTCAGGTGATACAAGGCCAATAATATCAATCTTTAGTTCTGAACTCACAATAAGTTCAGTGATCCTTTTCGACTCAGCCTCAGCAGCAACAATGGCAATTCGTTTTTGCTTGCCAAATGCAAGTTCCAATCCGAAAATCGGTATTTTAGAAAGAAAAAACCGATAAGCAGGAAGAACCACAAACGCCCATGCTGAACCAAGCAAAAGCAAGGCACGGGAAAAGCGAAGGCTTTCGTTAACCAATGAATAAAACACAAGGATAGAAAGTGTTCCCCAAAACAAACCCTTAAATATTCTTAGGAACTCAATTTTTTTCCGGTAACCACCATTCATCCAGATACTGAAAATCCAAATCAGCAGGTAAATAGGAACGGCAACATGCAAATATTCAGGAGGGTAGTAGCCATGTTTAAATTTATAAGCCTCCCAGTTTGGCAGTAAAACAGCAAAGCCGAGATAAATTAAAAATGCATCAATAATGGGTAAAAGGGTTGTTTTTAGAAATCTTTTACAAATGTTTAGGAAGGCCATGAAATAAATGGCCAGGTAAATTAGTATGGTGTATTTCCGGGCATTCCCTTTTGAAAAATGTTTTTTAGCAAAGATGATCATCGCATTGTAAAAAACCTTCACATAATTGATGCTTCCTTTTTTTGTGCTTTCTCCTTTATAATGGATAATCGTTGTTTCCGGGAAATAATAATTTTTAAAACCTCCCATGGTAATACGGTAAGAAAGGTCGATGTCTTCCCCATACATAAAATAATCCTCATCCAGTAAACCTACTTTCTTGAGAGTTTCACGGCGAAGGAGCATAAATGCGCCAGCCAGCACATCGACTTGGTGAATCTTGTTGTTGTCAAGATAACCCAGATGATAACGGCCAAACCGCTTTGATCGGGGAAAGAAATTTGAAAATCCGAACATTTTCCAGAATGCAACTTCAGGTGTTGGCAGCCCTCGTTTAGATTCAGGTAAAAATCTACCCTTGCCATCAATCATTTTTACTCCCAATCCACCGGCATCCGGAGTCTTGTCCATAAAGCTGATGATTTTGAGAAAACTGTCTTCTTCAACAACCGTATCGGGATTTAGTAACAGGATGTATTCGCCTTTGGAAAGGCGAATAGCCTGGTTGTTTGCTTTTGAAAATCCCAGGTTTTCCTTGTTGCTGATTAATAACACGTCAGGAAATTTTTCTTCAACCATCTGACAGGAACCATCCACAGAATCGTTGTCAACAACGATTATTTCTGAATGCACTTTCGAAGCCGCTTTTTGTGCGGCATGAAGACATTGTTCTAAAAAATATTTGACGTTGTAGTTGACAATTACAATTGATAGCTTCATTCCTGAATTGTTGTGTTCCAGAACAGATTAAGATAATAGGTGAACTTTAATCGGGCATTTTTATTGTTGTTGAATGATTTAATCGCAATTAACGAATAATGGATTCTTCAAAATCCATTCGGTTTACAATTGATCGGCCCAGTGTAACTTCGTCGGTATATTCCAGTTCGTCTCCAATAGAAACACCTCTTGCCAGGGTTGAAAGTTTCACACCAGTATTCTTAAGCTTTTTGTAAATGAAAAAGTTGGTGGTGTCGCCCTCCATGGTTGTACTCAAGGCAAGAATAATCTCATCGATCTTTTCCGTATTAACTCTGGTTACAAGCGAATCAATTTCAAGATCTGAAGGACCAATTCCATCCATAGGTGAAATAATTCCACCCAATACATGATACAATCCGTTGAATTGATGCGTATTCTCAATCGACATTACATCCTTAATGTTTTCAACAACACAAATCAGTGAAGGGTTTCTGGAAGGATTTGCACAAATGCTACAAATGTCGGTATCCGAAATGTTGTAACAAATTCTGCAATGTTTTATTTCGGTCCGCAACTGAATAAGACTATTCCCAAATATTTCAACTTCCTGAATATCTTGTTTCAAAAGGTGCAGAACAAGACGCAGGGCAGATTTACGTCCAATACCAGGCAACTTGGTAAATTCATTTACTGCATTTTCCAGTAATCTTGATGGAAACTGATCGATATGCATATTCCATTTCTTTTGTAAGTTTCAAATTTAGTCAGTGAAATTGAATAAATGGAATAGGCAACGCATTTTAGCGTATTATTTTTTAAGATATTTTGCAATGGTGGTCAATACATCATCCATTCGTATGGGTTTCACCAAAACTTCGTTACAGCCTGAGTCAAGACATTTTTGTTTATCCTCAGCCATTGCGTAAGCCGTTTGTGCAATAATAGGTATTGACAGGTCTTTCAATCTGATTTGTGAAGTAGCTTCATATCCGTTAATTTCCGGTAATTGAATGTCCATCAGGATTAGATCTACCTTAGTATTATTGAATAGAGTCAAGACATCAATTCCGTCTTTTGCCCATATCACATTGGCTCCTGTTTTTTGTAAAATGCTGTAGAGATATTCATAATTATATGGGGTATCTTCTGCAATCATAATGGTATAGTTGGAGAAGTTAAAACTTGCTGTTGAAGGAGTTTTAACCATAGGGGTTCGAACCAGCGGGATTTTAATTTTATCATAGGGAAGTGTTAAAAAGAAAACACTTCCTTCTCCCTCAACCGATTTTACATTGATATCTCCACCTAATAATACAGCCAGGTCTTTACAGATTGACAATCCTAATCCGGAAGCTGCAGCGTCCGGTCTGTTTGTCTCATCACTAAAATAAAATCTTTTAAAGATATTTTTGATTCTGCTGGCAGAAATTCCAGTACCGGTATCCGAAACGAAAAACCTAAGTCTGTTATCGTTAATAATTGTATAACCAATTTCGATGTGTCCGGTTTCAGTATGCTTAAGGGCATTAAGATAAAGATTGTTGAAAATCTGTTTCAGTCGGTAAGCATCTGTGAAAATCACATCGTGATGAGCTTCTTCCGGTAGCTGAAAAATCAGTTTAAGATTTTGTTTTTGTTTCCGTTTCAGAAAATTATTGTAGGTCAATTCAAGTTCCGAGAATAATTCGCCCAGTGAACAAGCTTCCTTTTTAATTTTCAGTTCGTTTGCTTCAATTTTTGCAACATCGATGATATCATCAATCAAACGAAGCAATGACTGACTGTTTTCTTCAATAATACCCGAATATTTATTGCGTTTATTAGATGGAAGACTTTCATTTTTAATGAGTTCGCTAAATCCAATAATCGTATTAATAGGAGTCCTGATTTCGTGACTCATATTGGCAAGGAAATGATTTTTGTAATTATTGGCTAAATCAGCATCTTGTTTAGCCTTTTTCAAATCTTTCTCAATCTTTTTGAGATAAGAAATGTTTTCAGCTATTTTAACGTAATGTGTAATTGTCCCAAAATCATTCCTGATGGGAGAAATACTGGCCAGTTCCCAGTAAAATTCGCCACTTTTCTTCTTGTTTTTAAATTCACCCTGCCATTCATTTCCTGAGCTTATTGTTTTCCAGATCTTTTCGTAATAACTGACCGGGTGAAAACCTGATTTTAGAATCGCAGGCTTTTTACCTATTATTTCCTGGTCATTCCATCCGGTAATCTTACAGAAGGCTGGATTGAAAAACTCAATATACCCATCCACGTCCGTAATAAGGACCATGATCGGACTTTGCATGATGGCCTGATGGAGTTTTTTCAGCTCACTCTCAGACCTTTTCTCTTCCGTAATGTCACGATGTGTACCAAGCATACGGAGAACATTTCCTGATTCGTCGCGTAAAGCCGTGGTGCGGCTCCTAATCCATATATAGTGACCGTTTTTGTGCTTTAGCCTGAATTCCGCTTCATATACACGTAAATCGCTATTTATAAAATTGTTAATAAACCGAACCATTCTGTCTTTATCCTCCGGATGAAGCAAATCTTCCCACATAAATCTGCCGTCGGGGATTTCATCGGCATAATAGCCCAGAATTGATTTCCATTTTTTGGAGTAAAATGTCTTACCACTTGCAACATTGTAATCCCATATGCCAAGATCAGCAGCTTCAGTGGCCATTTCGTACCTTTGTTCACTCGCAATTAACTTATCTTCGATTTGTTTGTAACGGTTAATATTTTTAAGGATGATCAACACTGATTGCTGCTGGTTTCCCGGATCTTTTTCAGGAACCATCTGAACATTCCACCAAACTTCTTTTTTGTCTTTCCTGACCAGCATTTCTTCTTCTTTCAGTCGTTGCTGTTGAAAGACTTTAGCAATCATGTTTGTTATGATCCTGGTATTTTCACCGAAAAGTTGGATATCCTCACAGGTTTTCCCCATAACATTGGTGGCTTTTTCCTTGAGGCTGTTTGTGAAATTTCTGGAGACATAAACGATCTGCATATCCGGATTTATCCGGATTAAAACTTCTTTAAGCTTTTCAGGTAAGGTCCGATCATATTGTTTTTCAGACTGTGCTGTTTCCTCGAAACTAAGGAGTGTGAATCCGGAACTTAGCGGCGTAATAGCTACAGTGAGAAGACTTTTCTTCCTGTCCAGAAACAAATGACTGATATTTCGCAGTTTTATAGCTTGCAGGACATCATTCTCAAAAAAGTGACGTAGGTTTTTCCTAAGACTTTCGATAATCTGAAGAAAATTTGAATTCAGGTCCAAATTCTCCTTTCTTAAGATCAGGTTTATTTGTCCCGAATATTCCTCAATCTTCAATTCTTCATTGAGTTTAATATATCCGGTAATTGGTTCTGACTTGTCGTTTGAGATAAACATAACTGTATGTGTGTGTTTATATACCCTAAATTTAATCAATAAAAGGTTCAAAAAGAGAACGGTTATTCGTTTTTTTATTTTTTTTATTAAAAACTCTCTGATATTGTTTTGTCAGCTTTGAGTTTCGAACCTTGTGTATCTGATATTGCCAATAATTTACCACTTTATTGATCCCGTGAAATATAATAAGTATTTCGCTTTCTCATATAAGTAAGAAACAGTTTTTGACTTAAAATAGTTGTATTTTTTCTCATGTTCTTCCATATTTGGGCTAATTATATTATAGAATTCATGAATTGATATAACGGTTGAAATTTATATAAGTATATGATAGTTCTTTTTGCCATCAAACGGGAATAAGAATTAAGATTTTACTTCATCAAATGTAGTTCAAATTTAGGTTTATTTGCTTCCTTGAACCAATTTGATCGTTCTGTTCAGCCATTCTTTCATTCCTATCGATGAGTACCAAATGTGCTCTGGATGAATAGGTTTGAATAAAAATTCCTGAAGGTTATTGAAAATGTAAAATAAATCGACTGAAATATTTAGAAAGGGACCATAAATAGTATAAATTTGAATAGAAATGAATAATCAGGAAATTATACGAAATACTGAGCTTTATATACAATCCGAATTTTCTTTGGAAGGTAGCGGACATGATTGGTTTCATATCAATCGGGTACGCAATATGGCGTTGAGGATTGGTCAACAGGAAGGGTGTGACTTGTTTCTTGTCGAAATGTCGGCCTTACTTCATGATCTGGACGATTGGAAACTAACAGGCATGGATTCACATCATCCATCTGGGGCAGGAAGGTGGCTGGATAAAATGGACTTAAACGAGAATGTATCATCCGAAATTCTGCGGATTATTGAAGAGGTATCCTTTCTGGGAGCGGGTACAGAAACGCCGGTTGGGTCTGTCGAGGCTGCCGTTGTTCAGGATGCTGATCGTCTCGATGCGATGGGTGCACTCGGCATTGCCAGGACATTTGCTTACGGTGGTTATAAAAGCAGACTGATTTATGACCCGTCAATTCCGCCGGTTATGCATAATGATTTTCAGACCTATAAAGCAAGTACCGCACCGACGATTAACCATTTCTATGAAAAACTATTATTATTAAAAGACAGGATGAATACTAAAACTGCCCGAAATATTGCACAGGAAAGACATCAGTACATGCAGGATTATCTAACCCGATTTTTTGAAGAATGGGAGGCTACCAAATGAAACCAGCACCGATCAGAATTACTCCAATTATGAAAATTGAACACATTGCAATTTGGGCTCATGATTTGGAAGGAATGCGTAATTTTTATACCCATTACTTTAATGCAATGTCAGGATCATGTTATTATAATCATTCCAAAGAGTTCCGTTCTTATTTTCTATCCTTCGAAGGTGAATGCCGCCTTGAACTTATGGAGATGCCAACGGTGGCAAATAACAAAAATGATTACAGGAAACACATTACGGGTATTGCCCATATAGCATTTAAAGTTGGTTCAA
>Ga0302286_10003656_pt1 | contig 10334 bp, 7 predicted proteins | sample III_Fen_E2_3_FD_198765 | JGI IMG/M metagenome (GOLD analysis project Ga0302286, IMG submission 198765) | Peat permafrost microbial communities from Stordalen Mire near Abisko, Sweden - III_Fen_E2_3 | ecosystem: Environmental > Terrestrial > Soil > Wetlands > Permafrost | place: Sweden: Abisko...
CGTATCTCTGTGAGCTCTCTGCCAAGATAAACGCACAGGATACGGGTTTAATTTTTTCGCCTACCAGATCAACCCTAGGGGATTAAGTAAGCTCGAAGTGACTATAGCGGGTCTATTTATTCCTGTCAAATTCAACCTATTGAAACTGAATCTGATTGTATTATTTACAAATATTCCTACGCTAAAGTGTAAGTTGTTTTTCCTCCTTTATCGATTTTCTGAATAAAGCCATCTCTTTCCATTGCCTGAAGAAATTCAACCGCTGTCACACTGCCAATTTTTTTGCCGTCAATTTCGTGGCGCGTCAAAGCGTATCTGCTAGGGTTCAATTTGCCTTCTTTCACCGCTTTGGAATATGCCACAAATCGCTTGTTGTGCTTACCCGTGGTATCTGTATCCCCTGTTCCTTTTGTACGTTTACGGGCTGCCTTTTTAGGCACAATTTCATTCTCAGAGCCTGCCTTTTTAGGCATGTCGAAGGCGGTGTTTTCTACACTCGAGACTTCCATATTTTCACCTTCCAAGTGAGCTGCTTTGTCCTGCTCAAAATATGTCTGTTTAGGCACAACAAAATTATATCTAATCCCGTCTAAAGCCGTTGTACACGCGCCCACCGATTGATTAACCAGTGGGCTTAATGGCGCGTGCTCTAAGCTTTTTTTGCCTGATTTTGAGATGCAAATTGCTGCGGCAAATTGACCGAGTATCCAAAATTAGTTAAAGCAGGTTGTGGGTTAAAAACAGGTTTCACGGGCTGTTGATTTACGGGTTGTGATTGTTGAATGGGCGGAGCTGCAACGTTATTGTGATTACTGGTAAGCACATGGCTTTCTCTGTTTTCGAGAATATTACTCATGAGCAATGCCGCACTAAACGATCCCCACAACTCAATGATGAAAGCTAACACCACCATTAATCGCACTTGAATATCTTTAGCAGGCATTCCAGTGAGTCTTTCACCCCAGACGAAAACAGGATTCATTGTTGAATCATTTGAACCACCTGATTTAGCACTGGCTTGTAAATCTTTAAGTGCCGCGTCGCGCTCGGCTAAAACGCCTTTGTATCCATTCCCGCTGCCAAGCTGACTATCCAAGGTAGCAATTTCATTGCTAACCGCTTCAATTTCAGCTTTTTTGGGATTTATGCACGCCCTGAAATGGTTCTTTGCACATGATGAAAGTTCCTTAGCAAGCGCGGTTTTCTGAGAAATTAACTTGTCACGTTTTGCGGACAAGCCCACCACGTCAACACTGGCATTATTTGACATGCTTGCTAATCGTTCATTGGCTGAGTCAAGACGTGCTTTCGCAGCCTGATAGGGTAATCCCGCTGCATTTTTCTGAGACTCTAAACTTTCTTGCGATTTAGCAAAGAAGCCAAATTCTGCAATCAACATCAAACTTACCAACACCACCCACACCAAAGCAGACACAACAGCCATGACTACTTTATCTGCATACCAACTGTGCACAGTGATAGGTAACATAATCAAAGCGATAACAGATATTACCAAGCCCGCTGCAATGTAAATTCCACTGCTACTTGCGGAGTCGCCCAACGATTGCCAAAATTGGATTGTTGCTAATAAACTGAGTCCCCACATAAAGAACCCGCTACCGATGACTACGTTTTTAAGTGCCTTTGGATTATGTAGGTTCATGACAATAACCCCCATTCACTGGCTAATTGCAGCCCGCCGCTTAATAGTGTGGGCAAGGTCAAAATTAAGCCAACAATGAAAGTTATTGCAGCCAAAAAATAACGCTGTTGGTAGTAGCAGGTGATTCCAATTGCTAACGTGGCACAGGCAATCATAGGCAACACTAAAGCAATTCCAAGATAAATTAATCTTGAATGAGGGCTGTTTCCAAGGCTGAGGAAAAACACAATGGAATAACCCGTGATAAGCATGACACTGATGACTTGCCATGCCTTCCACAATTTGGCAAGGTTCGAGCGGGGTTGAATCGATAATGCACTCATTTAAACGCCCCCAACGCATAAGCGACATAAACAACGCTGCAAATAATCAAGCGTATGGTCACTTTAATGAATCCATACTTGTGACCTGTTGCGCCATAAGCCGCGCCGCCCAAAAATGCGTAAAAAACTGTGAAATATGAGGGAATAAAAAAGTTTTGAAAATAAGCTAAGGCGGCGTGCATTATTTTCCATCCTTAGCGGCTTCGATTTCTTTACTTAGAGAATCGATTGCAGCCTTAGCAGGGTTAATGCAGCGCGTGACGTGATTAACAGGGCAAAGCTTTAGGCGGGCTTTAGCCTCACTCAATTGCATATTGAGTGCTGCAACAGTAGGATTGATGCAAACGTAGGGACAATTAGGATTTAGTTGCAGTGCTGCAACAAGCAATAAGGCGGCGTTCATTATTTGCCCTCCTTTAAAATCGCTTTAACTTCACTCAACTTGGAATTAAGTCTGGCTATATCAAGCAGGGTGTAAACTGTACATGAGGGCGTAACGCACTTTTCAAGCGCGTCATACTTATTCAGTAATTCGGATTGATAGGCATTGACCAGCGGAGTGTAAATTTCATTCTGAGTAAACAGGGGTTCACTTGCCACGGTGTTGGCAGTTAGGCATAATCCAAGAATTAGAAAGGAGGTTCTCATTATTTTCCTCCTTTGGCTTGTGTTGCAGCGACTGACTTAACCGCGCCTGTAAGATGATGCTTAGATTCTAAATAGATACCCACGCCCACGAAAAAGCAGGCAAATAGAACCCGTGCAACAAGCTTAATAAGCATCTTGCGTAACCATGCTTTAACAACAGCATGTTCATTTATCGGGATAGCGGCGGCGGGTGGTGTTGAATGTGTTGCAGTGGGCGCGGGCGCGGTATAAATAGCCCGTACTTTTGACGCTGTTGTCATGATAAGTTCTCGAGTTTGAGGTTAAAAACTCACTCTGAGAACAACAGACAACCGCATAGAATCTATAAGCAAAACAATTGCTTATGACTTTAATAGGTTGTAAAATGGCTGTCGTGTTCATACTGTTGTCTCAGTAGTGGACAAAGTGTTTAAGAGAGGATTCCCGTCCAAACTTAAACGCGGGGGCGTATAGGGTTTATCCTTATGCGCCTTTTTTTATCTTAACGCTTCAATGCTATTTACTGCAAGGAATTTTTCTGTAAGGTGTATGCGCTGCGCTTATACGTCCTTCGTTTCTGGTTTTGTATCATGGTACAAAATATCATTTATAATTAATAAACTATAACGTACCATGGTACATCTTTATTCAGAAGCTTTCACAACCCCATTCAGTTTTAGTTTAACCACTTCCAAACTTTCCAATTCGTCGTTATCGATAAGCTAATAGCTATATGGGATTACGTCCTAAAAATATCCTTAAATTAAGCTTGATAATTTATTGCCGTATAAGTTATAGTCCTATAAATTATATTTAATAAGTTGTTAGTGGTATTAAGGAGATTGGATAGGATGCGTTTATCTACAATTACACTATTTATGATATGGTACTTAATCGTATCAACCGTATCAGCCACTCCACAATGCACCACAACGCCTGAGTTTGCTGTTTGGCAATACTCCACGAGTGATTTAGTTAAGTTACAACTCTCGCAGGCTCATCTTCTGAATGAGCTAAGTATAAATCCAACTGATAATTTAAGTTATAGCACCGATGGACACAGTCTCTATAGTCTGTCTTCTGGCGGTGATTTAAATTTAGTTAGCACACTTAATAATCCAGTTAATAGCTTAAGTTTTCATCCCAATGGCGAATTGTGGGGATGGTCTTCAATTTCAGGCTTATTGAAAATAGCCCCCCAGACTGGCGTGACTACCGCAGCGGGACTTTGGGGAAGCATGGATGTTAAATCTATTGCTTGGGATAACTTAGGAACTCAATTATACGCATTGGTCTTTGACGGTGAATACAACAGTTTACAAAGTACCGCTGATGGAAATTCATGGAATAAGGTTTGTGGTAATCTTCCTGCCAATGCTCGCGGTCTGATGTCTAGGAAAGATGGATTATTAATTTATAACCAACGCACAAGCGATGCCCACTTAAATATTTCTATTTATGACCCCAAATCGTGTACCCCGCTAGAAACCATTCAAGTTCCCGATACAGCTACCTTCTCTCAACAAGCGTGTCACCTCAGTAATACCAATGAATTGCAAGCAGTCTTATCAGTTGCAAACAAAGCAAACGATATTTTTACAGAAAGTTACACACTCTCGCGCTCAGGGGATATTGCTGTTCAAGATGGCAGTTCTAGCGGTGCTTGCACGCTCTATATGCGAACCTATTGGATAGGAACGGGTTTCGACATCGCACATTCTGAACTTGGATTGCGTTTACATGGAAAGGGTTTGCCGAAAGCTGCGAATCTGGTCGGTGCTAATTTACAAATAACTAATAATTTCCTGCCTCAAGCGTATTATCCTGTTGATTTTGAAATTAAAGCAACCACGAATCCAACGACTAATTACTGTAATCAAAATACGCTTGAAGATGTTGTAACCACTAGCAGAAGTACGCCTTATTCTTTTGATACCGCTTGGCAAGTTGGGGACATCCTGAATTTAGATGTGATGAATCCACTGCGTGAATTAGATTCCACCTTACTGTCGGGCGACACTTTAGGATTTATCATCAAAGGTAACAGTCCTAAAAAGAATCATCGCTGGTTTTTCAAAACCCATTTGTTTGGCAGTACAGTTGACCCCAATACCTCCCCCCGTTTGTCATTAGCCTATCGAACAGAAAGTATTCTCAGTAATCAAGATGCCTTACTTGGCTATGTACGGGGTTTAGCAGGATTCCAAGCGGCTGAGTTTACTAAACCTGACTTACTGAGTTTAACCTTAAACAATCAAAAAACCACTTGGCAGTTAAATCCTGTCAGCCAAGATGCACGTCCCAGTGATGGTCAAATCCATGTGAAGAACATCGGAGATGTCAATGGTGATGGGGTTAATGACTATAAGGTGCTTTACCCCAGTGGTGAAACCCAAACTATTTATGATTTGGGGGTTATTCATGAAACTATCCCTGTCTTAGTTGCCCCGCCCTTAGACCCGACGGTCACCAGTTTGTTTGACGAACGGGTTAGCTTTTTGTACTCAGGAGCAAACCCTGTACAAACAGGGGTGGCAACAGGCACGATTAATCCCTTACGCGCAGCAGTCATGCGGGGGAAAGTCCTGAATATTCAGGGTGATGCTTTGCCAGGGGTACAACTCACCGTTCTTAACCATCCAGAATTTGGAAAAACCTTCAGTCGTGCCGATGGTCAATTTGACCTCGTGGTGAACGGGGGCGGTATTCTGGTTCTCGAATATCAAAAAAATAATTACTTGCGGGTGCAACGCACTTTAGATGTGCCTTGGCAGAATTATGCACATGTAGAAGATGTGGTGATGCTGACCCTAGATAAACAAGTCAGCCATGTCGATTTAAGTACGAATACTGCACAAATTGCCCAAGGCAGTGTGGTACAAGATGTGGATGGTTCAAGACAGGTGAGTATTTACTTCCCTGCTGGAACCACTGCGATGATGGAGTTGCCTGATGGGAGCAAACAGCCTTTAAGCCAGTTATCCATAAGAGCGACTGAATATACAGTAGGACCTCTGGGAAGGAAGGCAATGCCTGCTGATTTGCCATCCACGACAGGTTATACCTTTGCGGTGGAATTAAGCATTGATGAAGCGGTTGCTAAAAATGCTAAACGCGTTTTATTTAACCAAACTGTCCCTATTTACTTGGATAACTTCCTTAAGTTGCCGACAGGTGTTTCAGTGCCTGCAGCCGTCTATGATTATGACAAAGCCGCATGGATAGAAGAGAATAGTGGACGTGTTATTGAGATTCTACAGATTGTGGACGGTGTGGCTATTTTAGATGTTCAAGGAAAACACCAAGCAGCCACAGCTCAGGAACTTACAGACTTAGGAATTACTGAGGCAGAACAACGCCAATTAGCTAAGTTATATGCTGTGGGTAAAAGTGTTTGGCGAACACCGCTGCAACATTTTTGTGCAATTGATTTGAATTATATAGGTATTCCGCCAGATGGGGCATCGTGTCCTGCTGATCCTCCTAATCCTGATCCAGCGAATCCAGCGAATCCAGAATGTGATGGTGGTTCTATTATCGAAAGTTATTCACAGATTTTAGGTGAAACTTTGGGTATAGATGGCTCACCCTTCAGCTTAAATTATCGTACTGACCGAGTTGATGGTTATCTTGCTGATAATACCTTATTGATTCCTCTTGAAGGTAATGATGCTCATCCACTATTTTTACGAGAGCTGCTTTATATCGAGATTGCTGGAAATCTGTTTGTCAAGAGTATCGATAGAGGAACTAAACCCTTTGTCTATAAATTTGTTTGGGATGGCAAAGATGTTTATGGTAGACCTCTACAAGGTAAACAGACCGTCCGCTTTAAATTAGGATATGCCTATGATAGTCGTGGATCTTTTATAAGAGTAGGCGCAGGCAATGGTACGTCAGGAGGCGCGGGAACTGGTTTTGCGTCAACTCCAACTGCAAATGACATTCTCATTCGTGGTAGAAACGACACTGATACCGCACTATGGTCAGGCTGGGCGGTTACGACAATCGGAACGCCATGGGATGCCCGAGGCAATGGTCTTGGTGGATGGACACTGAATGCTCAGCATAATTACTCGCCTGTCAGTAAGATATTAGTATTAGGAGATGGTAATAAACGTAGTTATGACATGCCTATTCTAGGTGGACAAATATCTACTGCACGTCAAGGAAATATTGATTCAGCAATTGCTATGGGTGCTGATGGCAGCATTTATGTGGCGATTGATAATGGAACTCGAATTGAGCGTATCAAGCCTGATGGAACAATCAGTGTTATTGCGGGTAAGGCTGATTTTGTTGGTCCTAGTTATGCTGAGCTAGCTTCGGAAAACGGGAAATCTGCATTAGAAGCCCATTTGAGTAATATTGTTGATATTAAGGTTGCGTCTGATAACAGTGTTTATGTGGTTTACAATGTTTATAACCCAGAACGTAATGGCGTTATTCGCAAAATTTCCCCAGATGGACTTATCAACACGGTGGTCGGTGGGGGGCAGCTGGACTATAACCAGTTAGAGCTAGCTGCAGAACAAGACGGTAAGAGTAAATTTAAAGGTTTAGTCGCAACCCAAGCAAAACTGCCCCTGTTATCAGAAATGATGTTAACTCCAGAGGGTGGAATTTACTTAGTTGATTTCACCACAGACCTTGGTATAGACCGTTTATATCTTGTTGACCCAAGAGGTATCATTAGTACTTTTTATAAGTCATTTACAGGTGGTACTTCGGGTTGGTTTTATAGTATCACTCAAGATAAACAAAGTAATTTATACGCTATCCAATATATAGAAGGGGGAAGAACTAATTTGCTTAAGATTTCTCCCACGAGTGAAATCACGACGATAACTGCGTTTGATAATGCTTTTCCAGCGCCCACCTATAGAGTTTTAGAAAAGGTATCCATCGGGGTTGATGGTGCGCTCTATGTAGTTGCTCATGGTGCTTATGGTATTGAATTACAAAATAATAAACGCGTCTTGCGCTTGGGCAGTGATGGGATTGTAACCACAATTGCGGGAGGTGGACAACAAACTGTAGAGAACAGTGCTGCAACTACCTATGATTTTGGCTATGCCTTAGACAAAGTCTTGCAAGCTTTTGATGGAACTTTATATCTAACCAATGCGACTGGTAAAAAGCTTTACCATATTGCTTCTGCGCTCCCTGGGGTTGGATTTGATGACATTAGTATTGCATCAGCAGATGGCAGTGAAGTCTATCAATTTAGTCGTGCGGGTAAGCATTTGGCGACGATTGATGCAGTGACGGGCAAAGATATTTATCGTTTTGCTTATGATAATAATGGTTATTTAAGCAGTGTTACCCATTCAAATGGGGATGTCACTCGTATAGAACGTGATGCCCAAAGTTTGCCTTCTGCTATCGTTGCACCCAATGGACAACGTACCGCACTGACTTTGAATGCTCAGGGCTATTTAACCCAAATTACGACTCCCGCCCAACAAGCTTGGCAAATGAGTTATGTTCAAGATAAAGGCTTGTTGGCAAGTTTTACGAATCCCCGTCAGTTCGGAAGTAATTTTAGTTATGATGAGATTGGCAGACTAATTGTAGATAAGAATGCCCGTCAGGGGGGCTGGTCCTTGGCTCGCACGGAGCTAATTGATGGCAGTCTTGTCGATTTGATTGATTCTTTGGGGACGACCAAGCGTTATGTCACTAAATCTTCAGGAAATGGGGTGACAGTTACCAGCACAGCGACTGACGGAACAAGCTCTCTCTCTGAAGAGTATGCCGATGGTACAAACAAGCAGACTTCAGCCGATGGTACGATTATTACCACAGCACACGCCCCCGACCCCCGTTTCGGAATGTTAGCGGCTATTCCCAGTGAAACCCGTATTACATTACCCAGCGGTCTGACTGCGGTGGTTCAGGAACAACGCAGCGTGGTGACCTCGCCCCAAAATCTCGCTGCTCCACAAAGCATGACTACCACCTCCACGGTGAATGGTAAGTCGAGCACCGTGACTTATGATGCTGCCAGTAAAACCATTGTTTCTCAATCTACGCTGGGTAAAAAGAGCACCGCTCTGCTCAGTGCTGATTTGAAACAAGTGGTCAGCCGCAGTGTGGCAGGCATAGAAGCTGTGAATTACAGCTATGATAGCCGTGGTCGTTTAAACATGGTGTCAACTGGCGATAGAAGCAGCAGCGTGAGTTATAACGCTGCGGGCTATGTAGAAACTGTTACCGATGCTTTACAACGCACCACGCGTTTTGAATACGATTTAGCAGGACGGGTTACTCAGCAAACTCTGAATGATGGGCGTGTTATCAGTTATCAATACGATGTGAATGGCAATCTTACGGGGATTACTCCGCCCAGCCGTCCCTTGCACAGTTTTAGCTTTGACCCCTTGGATTTGCAGACTGAATATAAACCGCCTGTGCTGGCAAGTATTGCCAAGCCAGAAACCCAGTACATTTGGAATCAGGAAAAGCAGCTCACAAAGATTGTGCGTCCTGATGGGCAAACGGTGACTTTGAATCGTGATATAGCTAAAGGGCGTTTAGAAAGCATTAGCTCGCCTGAGGGGCAGCAAACTATCAGTTACGATGATAAGGGCAGAGTCAGCAGTCTCAGTGCGGTTGATGGTAGCCAAATCAGTTATGCCTATGATGGTTCGTTGCTGATTTCGGAAACCGGGGCAGGCTTGATTAATAGTTCGCTTAAGCTCACTCACAACAACGATTTCCGGGTTACTGCGGCGAATGTCAATGGCAGCACGGTGAACTATGCTTATGACAACGATGGTTTATTAAGCCAAGTTGGGGATATTCAACTCAATCGTGATGCCCAAAATGGTTTGTTGACGGGCACGACTGTGGGCAAACTGAACACCCAGCGCAGTTATAGTCGTTTTGGGGAACTTTCGGAAGAAACTGCGAGTTATCAGGATAAAACTCTGTTCCACAGCAGTTATGTGCGTGATAAAGCAGGCAGAATTACTCAGAAGATTGAGACTAATCAGGGTTTCACCAGCACCACGGATTATGCTTACGATACCATCGGGCGTTTGATTGAAGTTAAACAAGATGGGGTGGTGACTGAGAGTTATCAGTATGATGCCAATGGTAATCGGCTGAATAATAACGCGCTGTATGATGAGCAAGACCGTTTGTTACGCTATGGTTTGAATAGTTATGCTTATACCAAAAATGGCGAGTTATTAACTAAAAACGATACGACTTATCATTATGATGTGTTTGGGAATCTGAGACAGGTTCAATTGCCTGGCAAGTCGATTGAATATGTGATTGATGCCAGCAATCGCCGTGTTGGTAAGAAAGTTAATGGGCAGTTGGTTCAAGGTTTCATTTATCAGGGTAAACTCAAGCCTGTTGCGGAATTAGATGCTAATGGGCTGTTAGTTGCTAGATTTGTGTATGGCTCGAAAGCCAATATCCCTGATTATATTCTGAAAAACGGCAATACTTACCGTGTCATTTCTGACCATTTGGGTAGTCCGCGCTTAGTCGTCGAGGTGCAAACCGGGGCTGTGGTTCAGCGCATGGACTTTGATAGCTTCGGGCAGGTGATGCTGGATAGTAATCCGGGTTTTCAGCCCTTTGGCTTTGCGGGCGGCTTGTATGATTCGGATACGAAACTGGTGCGCTTTGGGGCGAGAGATTATGACTCCGAAACGGGAAGATGGACTGCTAAAGACCCGATTAACTTTAGAGGGAAATCTGCT
>Ga0302286_10003657_pt1 | contig 10329 bp, 2 predicted proteins | sample III_Fen_E2_3_FD_198765 | JGI IMG/M metagenome (GOLD analysis project Ga0302286, IMG submission 198765) | Peat permafrost microbial communities from Stordalen Mire near Abisko, Sweden - III_Fen_E2_3 | ecosystem: Environmental > Terrestrial > Soil > Wetlands > Permafrost | place: Sweden: Abisko...
GCTGGTATATGTGCCTGCTGAATTTGCCCACAATTCATATTCGAATACATACGTTCCCTTTGGTAAATAGGAGAAGAAGAATTGGGTAGAAGCATCCTTGGTGGTCTGGTAATAACATACCCCTTCTTTCCACAGGCTTCCTGAGAGCTGGTTTACCGGTTCAAAGCACGCTGCACGTAAATCCTTCAGGGCTACAAATTCCAGGTTACGATCGGTGGTAATAACTAATCGTATGATCACTTTATCCCCTTTCTTTAATTCGGTTTGCTCAATGGGTAACAGGGTTTTACCCTCTGTTGTCATTTTCTCAACAAACAACTTCTTGGTAATCTTCAACGGACCGCTCTGCCCAGTTACTTTATCCAGGTCCTGGTAATACTGCCAGTACATGGCTCCCCAGCCAATGCCACTCTTAGTGAGGGCTTCACTATTAGTGTGGGTTTTATCAGAAGTGAAGCCCTCACTATTAGACACTGTTACTCTTCCCATTTCCGGACGTATCTCCGCAACCGGAATAGTTTCTTTAAAGTACCCTGTCCCGGCTTCCACACTTTGTGGTTGCAGCACCTTATTTCCAACGGTAATCTTAACCTGTCCGGTGTTTGCCAGCCAGTCATTTCCATAGTGCAACAGGGCATAAATGGCATCCACGGTAGCCAGGGGTGAGTTCCATCGTTGTGTTTGTTTTTGTTTGAGCAGCCAGAGCTTCAGTTCATCCATATCTGCCGTATTTTTCGTTACTTCTGCAAAAGCTTCAATGATGGCTGCCTGAACGGCTACCGGTTGTTCATTCCAGTAATATCCTGCTGTGTTCTTTGCCCAGTACATACCAAATTCATCAGTCTTCATGGCATTTTCCCTGAGCGATTTCAGGATATCCTTTGCAACAGTGGTTTTGCCATTCCGTTGCGCTACCACTGCCATCATGGCTTTCCCGTAAAGTGTCAGGCCGGTCCAGTATTTCTCTGATTGCGAAGTATAAAATCTGACAGCTTCCTGAGCCGCAGCAGCTATAGGAATCTCCGGATATTCCGACCGTACATGCAGATAGAACAGTTGCATATTATCAATGGACATTTCCTTGTCGTAGTTTAGAGTATTCTTCTTCAGGAGTTCAAAATCATGGGCAATCTCCAGATCCAGGTATTTTATGGCAGAGGTAAGGGGTAAGAGGTAAGGGGTAAGTACCTTCCCTCCTACCATCCTGTTTAGCCGGCCAAGGTTCAACATGATCTCCTGAGTAATAAATCGGCTCTCGGGCATCCCCTTGTACCAGGAGAAGCCCCCGGAAGGCAATTGCAACGATATCAGCTTATCCATGTATTGCTGTGCCTGGTTCTTTTGCATATTCAGGTCGAACAACAGGGCAATCTGTTTCTTTTGTTCGGTTTCATCTTTTGCTGCCATTACCCACGGTGTTTCTTCCAGCAACATATTCTTCAGTTCGCTGTTCTTCTCCAGGTTCGACAGCAAGGCTTCACGACTTCCACCAGCCTTTTTCCACCTGTCGAACATAGTAGCAATCTTTGGGTTCGCATTCGCAAGATAGGTTGCCAGGCTGTTGACATAATAGGCTGCGAAATAATCAATCGCGTTGTCATTCTCCGGAGCTGCCAGGGTAGGCAATGCCTGTACGGCATACCACGTAGGGTTGGAAGTAAATTCAACAGTCAGGTTCTTTGAATCCACATTCGAACCATTTTTCAATAAACTTTCAAAGTTGAATGTACGGGTCCGATTCCCACGAATCGTAAGCGGCATGCTTTCGGTTACCAGCACCTTATCCGGCAACACCGGAAGATACTTTTGTTCCCCATCGCTGAAGTTACCGGCACGTGCAGTCACCTTGCAGATCACCAGTTCATAAGGTGAAAACTCACTTACCTCCCACTCCACGGCTTTTGTTTCATTGGCTACCAGTGTTACACTCTTAGGTGCTACATCTTTCAGCAATATGGGCTTTTCAGTTGCAGGGTCAATCAGTTCAAACACCACATTGGCCTTTAGTTCTTTATCCGTCAGGTTAATGACACTGGCACTCAACACCAGTTTGTCCGACCGCCTCACAAAGCGCGGCAGGTTCATTTGCACCATCAGGTCCTTTTGGGTTACTACCTGTGCCTCGCCTTGTCCGAAGTACAAATCCTTCGTATGTGCCAGCATCTTGACATTCCAGCGCGTCAGGCTTTCCGGGGCTGTAAAGGTAAAGGTTACATTGCCCAGGCTATCGGTACGTAACTGGGGATAAAAGAAGGCGGTTTCATTGAAGTTGGTGCGAATCTGAACAGGAACTTCTGATTTTCCTGACTTAAAATCTGCAATATCTTTTCCCTTTTCATCATTACCCTTTACATCTGCTATAGAAATCCGGACTTTAGAATTGGTTAGTGATTCCTGTGACAACACCTCTTCGTCCTTGGCTATAACCGGTGCAGCAAACCTTAGTGATGACCTAAACATCACCCGGCCTCGCCTATTATAACCACCCATATCTAAGCCAAACCATTTGAGTTCATCGATTTGATACTCTTTTACATTTTTAATGTTTACATAAAAATCCGCATTATCTGATTCTGTTTCAAATGAATTAGCAGACCAACCGGGACTTTGCATAAATGGTTCAGCAAAGACCGGATTAAAGTCCCAGGTATGTAACCTGAATTTATCCAACGAGGCATCATACATATCGACCATTAATTCTGCCGCTTTTTTATTTCCGGAGCTTTCAGGAATAGTTATTTCCCATTCTGCTTTTTCCCCGGGTTGAAGTTTATTCCTGAATACACGTAGTGTTGGGGTAAGTTTCCGTTCAACTACTTTTCGTACAACCTGTATCGATCGGGTAAAAAACTGTTCATCTTTTATAAAACTAAACATCACTGTAACTCCTCCGCCATAACTTTCAAGAAAGGGAATATCAAATGATTTTATTTCTTCTGTAAAAGGTATCCAACGGCTTTCCAATACTTTATTCCCCTGCATTAGCTCATAGAATATCATGGAGTTTTTTGTCGAAGTACCAAATTGAATATGTGCCGTATCGCCGACAGAACAATCAGTTCTGGTTGTTGCAAGCCAGACATAACTTTTTACTGGAGGCCGTTTATCCTCCTTGCTAAAAAGAATAAAAATCCGTTCAAGTTTCACCTCTTTGCCATGTGAATCCTTCGTGACAAAAACAAATTTATACCTTCCTGAAACCAGGTTACTCAAATTCAATTCAAGTTTCGTTTCTTTTGTATTGAAGCTGCCGGATAAAACTTTTGCGGCTTCTTTAAAAACGTTGGAGTTATTCAGGCTTTCATTATAATCATCAGTATCTGTCAGTCGATAGAGTGAATATCTGACTACGGAATTTATTTTTTCATCATTTATCGTTTCGGTTGTTATTTCCTGTTTATACTTATCCCCTTTATTAATCATTTCAGGAACTTCTGCAACAATAAACAAAGATTTATCTCCAACTGCAATCATTTGTTCACCATGCTGGGTCTCACCTTTCTGATCTGTAACATCGGCATAGATAGTATATGTATAGGCTCTGTCACTGTAAACAGAAAAGTCAGGTTTACCTTTCACCGATACAAAAGAGACATTGAATGTTCCCGTTTTATCACTTTGGGTAATTCCATTCATGATTTCTTCTTCCGGTTCACTAAACCACCAGCAAAAATGATGAACACGGCGTACTACCCGATATTTTATGTTGGCATCCCCGATAGAATATCCGGCATATGCTTTTACCTTTCCGCTAATGCTAACTTTATCGCCAAACCGGATTTCTGATACCGGTTTTTCCAATAATACTTCAAAAGTAGGACGTTTATATTCTTCTACCCAAAACACACTATTTGCACCTTCAGCATGAATAAAATAGGATCCATTCAAACCTCCTTCTGGTAATAAAAATTCTCCTGCAAATGAACCGAATTCATTTGTACTGATTTTTTTTGAAGCAATCTGTTGTGAATTTGCATTAATCAAAAAAACCTCATAATTTGCATTAGCAGCAACTTCTTGTTTTTTACTATTTGAATAAAATGCAATCCCTTTGAAATATACCGTCTGTCCTGGTCGATAAATGGATCTGTCTGTAAAGAGATTCAACTTCTTTTTTTCACTTCCAAATCTGATGTCCGAATTATAATATGTATTTTGACTGGAATTGAAATAAACATCTCTCCCACGTTCAAAAAAGGTCATTTCATTGGATACATCAAAACCGGTTATATAGCTGCTTAGTCCGGTTTTATCAGTTTTTACCGTGTTGGTTAAATCCATGCTGTATCCCGACCCAGTCCATTTATGATTGTATACTTTAACGAGAACGTTATTTTTGGGTTGCCCTGTTATTCTGTCTAACACGTAAAGTGTTACAGTCTTCAGAGCATTCATTCTTTTTATAAAAGCAAGGTCGGAAACGGTAAAAACACCTTTTGCACGTTGGCTGGCTTTCTTATTGTCCTTCAGTTCAATACTAAAATCATAAATTCCATAATCAGTTGGCTTTATGGCGATTTCTGTAATAACAGTTCCAAAGTCAGGATCCGGTTTTATGGCAATCTGTCTGGTTTCAACTAATGTTCTATTCGGATATGTACTATTATTGCGTTCTTTCTCTTTAAATTTATAATATTCCATTGCGGAAGCATTAATCCGATAAACAGTCAACTTGAGCAAACTGATATTGCTGCTATTAATTTTTACTTTCAGATTCGATCCTAATTTTGTTATTTTATTATAATTGATATTAAGCTCTTTCTTATTGATTTCTTTCTTTATATTGATTAATAATCCAATCCGCTTATATGTTGGGAAATGTTCGATGCCGTAGCTACAGGTATTATAAGCTATATGCTTATAAACAGCCAGTTGTTTTTTACTTTCCAGGCTAATATTTTCATTATCAATATTTGATTTATCCAGGAAATATGTTGCTTTTTCGGCCAGGACTTCAACTAGCAGTTCATTGTTTGAGTATTGCTTAATTAACCGGTTTAAGGCTCCCAAATACAAGCTGTCACCAATTGCATTTTCTGAATGTGAATGAAGATACTCCAAGCGTTCAAGATTCAGATTCAATAAGGCATGGACATTCCCGGCTTTTAACTGAAAAGACAATAATCCCTGATATGTTAGGATAATCTGATTTTCTATTGATTTATTAAAAACAGTATCCAATTTTAAAGAAATGAATTGATTTACATCAATTGAATAATTATAATCTGTCAGGGGATTCCTGAGAGTTACTATTTGATTGAGTGACTGTAAAATCTGAATTCTCCTATACCCCAAAAAATCAAACAACGTAGGTTGAATAGTCCTGCTATCCTCTCCTTTTTCTAGTAAGACAGCAAATTTCAGTGCATCAGTATGCTGCAACACGGCGGGATTATCCATGGAAGCTGCCAGATGTGAATTGATTTTATCGAAATAGATATTTTTGGACCATTCCTTCATATCTTCCGGGACAAAACCTGTTAACTCCGAGCGGATATTAATGGTATAAGCGTCTTTCTGATAGAATTGGGCATACAGGTCAGCCGTCATGGAATGCAGCAATGCCTTTTCAGCAGGGTCGGTGCTTTTATCGGTAAAAGCTTCAAATTCGCGTATCAGTGCGGGTGCCTCATCCGGGTTTTTATCCAGGGTGAATCGCATTTTATACACCATGGCTTTGATCACTTCTGCCTGGTTATTCTCTTTTTGCGCCTGTGCCAGTATGGCTTCCACTTCTTTTAATGCCGATTCGGGCAATTGCTTCGTGGCAAATTCTTCCACCATTTTCCACCGGCTCTCAATGGACGTTTTTGATTGCTGGGCTATTCCAACAGAGAAAAAAAATACAGGGATCAGCAGGAGAAACAAGAAGTTCTTTTTCATATCGTGTGGGGATTATCTGTTCATTTGAACAACAAGCAAATATAATACCATTAAATGAATTAACATACACAAGTAATTAATAATTAATAATGAAAAATTAATAATTACCAGGAAACTGAAAATGTAAACTATTGTAGATTAACAAATAGTTCATTAAATATCTACGATTAATTATATTTCTTCGGTTTATCACCTGTTTTTTTTCTTTATCCAGGCCCACTGTTTCTTTTATAAATAGAATAAAAAACAGTCCGGGTTCTTTTTTTTAAATTTTCAAATTATATCTTAGTAGTCTGAAACCATAACTTTCAAACTCTTCAAACGTCTAACCCTTCAAACTTTCAAACTCTCAAACTTTCAAACCCTTTAAACTCTTCAAACCCTCAAACTCTTCAAACTCTCAAACCCTTCAAACCTCTCAAACTTTCAAACCCTTCAAACCTCTCAAATCTAATTTCTCCATCACCTCTCCATCATCTCTCCGTCATCTCTTTGACTGAATCTCACATTTAACCGTCATCTGAGCCACATCAAAGCCGTACATAACCCATATCATTAAAGGATTGGGCTATATACGGCTTTGATAAGGCATTGATGGAGAATTCGACCGAAGAGATGACGGAGAGATGATGGAGAGGTGATGGAGAAATAAAACAAAAAGTATCTCATTTTAGATCCGGGAGTCAATGCATATTGTGCCGGGTTACTTATTCTGCTTAAAGAGCATGAGAAAAAGGTAAGATTCCGGAGATTTCTACGCTATTCAAACCAGATACAGCATCCAGGCAATACAAGCCAGCCAGCTTTTGGACGATCAATCCGAAGAAACTATCCGCTTCAGGGGCAAGGAAATTTCTTTCTTTTAAATACGAACGAATATTTTTCACCGGACTGGGAACAGAGGCAATGGCTCTGGTTGTTGATCCTGCTGCTTTTGGTGTCAGGCTTTTCTCCAGATTATTTAGATCAGCATCATACAACAGGGTTCCATGACGCAGGATGCGCGTTTTGCCTACATGCGAGGCTGTTCCTGATATCTTATGTCCACCCGGCAACCAGAGATCATTTCGTTTTCCAATAAATACTTCGACCTGCAAATCAGCAAGGACATGCACGATAGGTTGCAGGAAAGCGGTATCCAAAGGAGATTCACCCTGAATACGATTCGATATAAAACAATAGTTTAAATTTCCCAGATCGTGGTATACCGTACCTCCACCGGATATCCGTTTAAAAACCGGGATATTGTTTTCAGAACAAAAATCACGGTCTATCTCGGATAATACATCCTGATTCCGACCAACGACAACACATGGTTCATTCACATACAGAAAAAGGATCTCATCACTCCGATGAGAGAACAGGTATTCCTCTGCTGCCAGGTTAAAGGAGGCATCATGGGAGTTGGAGTGGATAAGAGTCATTGGTTGATTGGTTGATTGGTTAATTGGTTAATTAGTTAATTAGTTAATTAGTTAATTGGGTGAATAGTGCAAAGATAAAAAAACGTTCGACAGAAATATTCCATCGAACGTATTTTCTTTTCATTGCAGAACCATTAGTTGCACGAATAACTAAGAAAACACTTAAAGGTACTTCGTACACATTGAGGTTTGCTCGTACAGGTTGAGGTTTGCTCGTTTATTTTACATTAAACGCCACCCGCAATTCATCAATTTCCTTATCACCCATTGGCTGTAAAGGTCCGATGGATGAAGCCATCACCAGGGAATTGGCACTAAATTCAGCCACTTCCAGGTAATCAAATGTATTCAACAGCTTATCGCCGGTTACAAATACACAGTCGTTTTCGACCAGGATAACACGATTGTCATTAAACATTTTTGCTACTGCATCCACATCATCATGCAGGGTGCCAAATGGGATGGAGGGTACATCCTGAAGGAATATCCAGCTTTCAGGAATAGTACGCACATCAAACTTGGTCCCACTGACAGCATGCGCCATCAGGTTGGTGGATTGGGTAGATATAATTGAATTAATATGAGGATTCAACTGATAAATGCGGTGGTGCAACGCCACAGAACGACTTGGCACTTTCCCTGCCTCTGCCATACCGTTTTTAATCTGGACAATATCACTCGAAGTAATATCCCAACGGGCAACATCACGTGGAGTAATCAGAAAATCATTTTCACTCCAACGTACAGAAACAGTACCATAAGTTGAAATCATTAATCCCTGATCACAGGCACGGCGGATAATTTTCACCATATCCGTTCGCAAAGCACGTTCTTCCGATGGATAATTTACATCCATAAAATGCGTGATGTTCTTTGGAAATTGGGTCTGGTAAGCAGCAATCTGTTTGTCGGTCAATGAATTTACCTTGCCCAGTTTGCCTGCATTTACAATGGTACGGCAGCAGAATTCAAGCGTTTCAAATCGTTGGTAAGCGTCCATCATATCTGTTCCACCTAGTACAACACCATGATTTTCCATTATCACCGCCTTGTATTTATTGTTTTTAAATTCATGGGCAATCTTCTTACCCAATTCTTCACTTCCCGGGCAACCATAAGGTGCATACCCTATTTCGCCACAAATGTAACGGGCCTGTGGAATAATGTTCGTATTGGGAACCTGACGGGCAATACTGAAAGCCACCAAAGCTGGCGGGTGTGCGTGAATGATGGCATTCAACTCAGGACGGGCTTCATAGATAGCCTTGTGGAAAGGGTATTCGGAAGAAGGTTTATGGACACCTGTTATGGTACCATCTTTCTTCATACACACAATATCCTTAATGGTCAGGGAACCTTTGTCCACGCCCGAAGGAGTAATCCATATATCCCCGTTGTCATCCCGAATGGATATGTTACCACCTGAAGTAGTAGTCATTCCACTTCGATAAATCCGTCCGATGATCACATTGATCTGTTCCACCGGATGCATTAAATTAACATCTAACTGTTTCATCTTTTTATATTTAAAAATCGTCTAATACCTTATTCTTAAGTTTGAAGGGTTTGAAAGTTTGAAGAGTTCCGTGTTCAACGTTCCGTGTTCCGTGTTGTTGTATACCAAGTTATCAACTATTGGAAAAATTGTCCAATGAACTATTCAACTAATCTGTTCTGTGTTCCGTGTTCCGTGTTGTTGTGTACGAAGTTATCAACTATTGGGAAAATGGTCCAATAAACTATTCAACTAATCTGTTCCGTGTTCTGTGTTCCGTGTTCCGTGTTGTTGTGTACGAAGTTCTCTACTTTTGAAAAAATGGTCCAATGAACTAATCAACTTAATCAACCAATTAACTATTCAACTTAATTAACCAATCAACCAATTAACCAATCAACTTCGAGCCATTACCCAGAAGGAATGTCTCTGCTTCAACGCTCCATAGCCCGTTATATTTGAGGCAAATGGAGGCAAGTTGTTTGTATATTTCATTTGTTTCTCCTAATCCGGCAAAATCAGCAATGGGAGTTAACGGCATTTCAATATGCGTATATATGAGTTTCTTGCCACCCGGAATTTCGGGCAAATGATTAGTGGCTTCAATCACGGAATTCAACCCGCCAATATGGGTGATTAATCCTGCAGGATCAAGTCCTTTGCTCATTAGGTCGAGTGCTTCCACCATATCATCATTATTCCCGCCACTGGTTCCAGCCACGTGGGTATATCCGTAATGCACATTATAGAAATTAAATGAGGCACTGAAATTAGGGTCACCGGGTCCTGCAAAGAAGTTCAGACAACCATCAAAAGACAGGATAGCATCAGCTTGTTCCACAACCGGTTTCACCGGTGCAAAAACAAATACATCATTGAAACCTTCACCACCGGTAAGGGCTTTCAATTCTTCCACAGGATACTGCATGGCAGAAGTATTCACATACCGCAGGTCAATGCCTTTGGATGCGGCAAATTCAACGGTATAAAGCGAAGCTGCCCTATCAAGACGTATCTGGTCAACATCTGTAACCACACATAGTGCCGGACGTCGGTCTTCACGACGCAACACATAATTGATAGCAGCCAGGCCCATTGGACCAACACCGGCTAGTATCGCCATCTTACCTCCTTCGATAATCTCCATCTTATGAATGTAACTCCCCGGAGTTATATGATAGTTGGCATGCATGGCTCCAATCACACACGACAACGGTTCGGCCAGTGAAGCAGGATAATATCCTTCCCCTTTATAAGCGAGCAAACAGTCACGTTCCATCACTTCATTGGGAATAATCACATAGGTGGCGTCACCTCCGATATGCTGGTAGCTATATCCCGGTGCACTTAATACTCCGACAGGACCATCAACATAGTTCAGTGCCGGTTGTATGGAAAATTTATCACCTGCTTTAAAAAGGTGACTCCATGTAGCACCTACCTCTACCAATTCTCCTGCAAATTCATGTCCGATAATGATTGGATTTACCGCTACATCATTGGGAATGCGTTTATGATCCGTTCCCT
>Ga0302286_10003658_pt1 | contig 10328 bp, 7 predicted proteins | sample III_Fen_E2_3_FD_198765 | JGI IMG/M metagenome (GOLD analysis project Ga0302286, IMG submission 198765) | Peat permafrost microbial communities from Stordalen Mire near Abisko, Sweden - III_Fen_E2_3 | ecosystem: Environmental > Terrestrial > Soil > Wetlands > Permafrost | place: Sweden: Abisko...
CGGTTGAAAGAAGCTTCAATAAAAGCAATTGAAAAATATGGTACAGGATGCGCCGGATCACGTTTTTTAAACGGTACGCTTGATATCCATATCGAACTGGAAGAAAGATTAGCTAAACTTGTTCATAAAGAATCAGCTTTAGTTTATGCAACCGGTTTCACTGTTAATTCAGGAGTTATTCCTTGCATTACAGGCCGTGAGGACTACCTGATCTTTGACGAATTCGACCATGCTTCTATTGTTGAAGGCAAAAGGTTATCTTTTTCAAAACAACTGAAATATCGTCACAATGATATGGATGCTTTGGAAAAATTACTCAAGAGATGCGAACCCGACAAACTCAAACTGATTGTTACTGATGGTGTATTCAGCATGGAAGGCGATGTTGCCCGACTACCTGAAATTGTAGAACTTTCAAAGAAATACAATGCCTCCATTTATGTTGACGAAGCACACTCATTAGGAGTATTCGGCAAAACAGGTGCCGGCATTTGCGAACATTTCGGAGTATCGAATGACGTGGATCTGATTATGGGAACATTCAGTAAATCGCTTGGAACTATAGGTGGATTTATTGCTTCTGATAATAACATTATCAACTATTTGAAACATAATTCACGCACATTGATTTTCAGTGCCTCCATCACTCCTGCCTCTACAGGTTGTGTTCTGGCAGCACTGGATGTTATGGAGGAAGAGACATGGCGTAAAGATGCATTGTGGGCAAATACAAACCGTGCAAAAGCAGGTTTTCTCAAAGCAGGTTTTGAAATCGGACCAACGGAAACACCTATTATTCCACTTTATGTTCGTGATAACACCCTTACTTTTAAATTGACCCGCATGCTTATGGATGACGGAGTATTTGTTAACCCTGTTGTTTCTCCAGCCGTTCGTTCAGAAGATTCACTGATTCGTTATTCACTGATGGCCACTCATACTTTCGATCAGATTGATGAATCCATTGAGAAAATATCAAAAAGTGCACGTGCTCTGGGAATCATCGAATAACAGATTAACATACTATTTATAAAAAACACGAAGAATAGACCGGGCATTAAACTCCCTGGTTCTATTCTTTGTTTAGTTATTAGAGATAGGGAAAAATAAGAAAAATAAGAAACCAGTTTTAACTATCAACTCACAAAGCGAAACGCAGAAAGCGGAATGCTAAACCTTTCAAACTACAAACTTTTCAAATGATTACAGTATCAAATCTGGCCATTCAATTTGGCAAACGTGTTTTGTTTTCGGATGTAAATTTAAAATTTACAGCAGGTAATTGTTACGGCATTATTGGTGCAAATGGTGCCGGCAAGTCGACTCTTATCCGCATGCTCAGCGGCGACCTTGACCAGACACGCGGAACTATTTTATTTGGCCCGGGAGAGCGCCTTTCAGTATTGAAACAGGATCACTTTGAATTCGATGAGTTTTCGGTTATTGACACCGTCATGATGGGTCACGATGTACTTTGGAAAGTAAAAGACGAAAAAGACACCATATATTTAAAGGAAAACTTTACGGATGCCGATGGAATCCGGGCATCTGAACTGGAAGAAAAATTCTCTGAAATGAACGGATGGAATGCCGAGAGTGATGCAGCTTCGCTGTTAAGCGGACTGGGTATCAAGGAAGACCTGCATTACCTGTTGATGAAAGAACTGAGCGGTATGGAAAAAGTACGTGTGTTGCTGGCCAGGGCTCTTTTTGGCAAACCTGACAACCTGTTACTCGATGAGCCTACCAATGACCTGGATGTCGATACCGTAATGTGGCTCGAAAATTACCTTGCCAACTACGACAATACTGTTCTGGTAGTATCACATGACCGTCACTTCCTTGATGCAGTGAGTACCCATACTGTGGATATAGATTATGGTAAAGTGCAAATGTTTGCCGGTAATTACTCATTCTGGTACGAATCTAGCCAACTGGCACTCCGTCAGCAACAGAATCAAAATAAGAAATCGGATGAAAAGCGTAAGGAACTTGAAGAATTTATTCGCAGGTTCAGTGCCAATGTCTCCAAATCAAAACAAGCAACCAGTCGAAAGAAAATGCTGGAAAAACTCAATGTCGATGAGATACAGCCTTCGACACGTAAATATCCGGGTATCATTTTCACCCCTGACCGCGAACCTGGCAACATGGTACTTGAAATAGCCGGACTTGGAAAAACCCTTGACGATGGTACCGTACTGTTCAAGGATGTCAATTTCAATGTAGAGAAGAATGATAAGATCATTTTTCTTTCACGGGACCCACGGGCCATGACCGCCTTTTTTGAAATAATATACGGACACGACAAAGAACATGAAGGAACTTTCAATTGGGGAATAACCATTACAAATGCCTACCTTCCACTTGACAACTCCGAGTTTTTCAACACCGATCTGAATCTGGTAGACTGGTTGGGGCAATTCTCGACGGATACCACCGAAGCATTTATCCGGGGATATCTGGGCAAGATGTTATTCTCCGGCGAAGAAATTTACAAGAAGGCAAGTGTCATTTCCGGAGGTGAGAAAATGCGTTGCATGATTTCACGCATGATGCTTAGAAACGCGAATGTCATGATCCTCGACTCTCCGGCCAATCATTTGGACCTTGAATCCATACAGGCATTTAACAACACCCTGGTCAATTTCAAGGGCAATGTACTGATGTCATCGCATGACCGTGAATTTATTGAAACAGTATGTAACCGGATTATCGAATTAACTCCAAAAGGGATTATCGACAAACAGATGGATTACGACGATTACGTGACTTCTGAAGAAATAAAAGAAGTCCGTGACAGATTCTACAAATAACTCACAATTGCTCCTTATATTGAAGAACAGACGCACTCACACGCGCCTGTTCTTTGTTTTAAAGAGATCATAAATCATGATCAGTTGTTTTTTCATTTTAAAATTATCACCTTCATATTAAAATTCATATTTACACCTCCAGCTCACGGTTTTGCAATTATGAGATTTACAGATAGAATTCCGGGATTAAAAAAGTTTTTTTTAAAGAGATTATTTAAAACGAATCAATCATACTTAATAAATTTCTGGAAGCACAATATCTATATTTTGATCTGATTTCCGGATCTTGGTTCTTAATTCTATATCCGGTAATTTCTAATCAATCAAAATACCGGATACAAATCAACATTCTAAAAAACGGAATATAAATCAGACTTTTAAGTTTAACGTTTAAAGAATACTGTTATCTTTGTGAAATTTATTTTTTTATAAAGGAGTATATTTACATCAACAAAAAACTTTATGGACGAAGAAAAAAACAATGATTGCAAAAACAGACATCACCATCAACAAACCGCATCCGGTGGTGCCGTTTACGGACTGGGATTAATTGGTGCTGCCATTTATTTTCTACCTCATGCTACCGGCTTTTGGCTGGGAGTGCTGGCTTTTCTGAAAGCACTTGTATGGCCGGCTATTCTGGTATACGAAGCCCTGCGTGCTTTAGGTGCCTGATGTCATTAATGATATTAAAAAAGCTTTCCTCTTTATGAGAAAAGCTTTTTTAATTTGAATAAGCAAAAGCATTATCTTTTTTTGCTCAGTTCTATAGTCACACGGTCTACCTTTCCACCAAGCGGAGGATTCATCTTTGAAAGTTTCACCTCTAATGCTTCAATTTGTGGAAATGCATGAAACAGAGTATCCGCTATCCGTTGGCCGACGTGCTCAATCAGTTTCGAAGGAATGTCCATCTGAGCTTTTACAACATTATACACCAGTTGATAATTCAGGGTATGTACCAGTTCATCGGTTGCTCCGGCTAGCGATGTATCTATCTCCATAACGATAGTGACTATAAACGTATTGCCAAGTTGTTGTTCGTGTTCCAGACACCCATGAAAGGCGTGAAACTCCATATTTTCCAGTGTTATTCGGGACATTGTTATTAGTTGATTGGTTTAGTGTTCTGTGTTTAGTGTTCCGTGTTCCGTGTTTAAAGAGTTTGAAGAGTTTGAAGTTTGAAGAGTTTACGCAAAGGGTTCCTGATTCTTTGATCTTTAATCTTTTGTCTGGGTTCTTTTATCTTGGCTCTTGGCTCTCAATCTACTTTACTCTCAAACTCTCCGTCATGCACAAAAGTACGGATATTATCTCCCGTTTTCACCTGTCCGGCAGAAGTGATTCGCTTTCCATTAAAAGTGGTAATGGTATATCCGTACTTTAACAAAAAAACAGGTGAATGCTTTTCTATATTCTTTTCAAGTAAGAGCAGTTTGTTGTTTTGTTTCACAAGGTACATCCTGATAGTTGATTGAAGGCGGCTCTTCTGTCGTTCAAGCACATGAGTCCGTTGTACCACCCAGCTCCTTAAAGTCTGTCTGATAAGAAGTTTGGCTTGTTCAGTTTTGCGAAGTTCATTTTCTATCCTGTTTTTAATTAACCTGTGAATGTCCGACAGCACATCCAACACCTCATTTTCTTCTTCCTGCATATGAGCAATCAGAAACTCAGCCACTGCTGTGGGTGTTTTCACACTGGTATGAGCCACCATATCCAGAATGGTGTAGTCACGTTGATGGCCTATCCCGGCAATGACAGGCAATGGGAACTGGGCACAGTTCAATGCCAGCTCGTACGAATCAAAGCATGCCAGGTCGGTAGTTGCTCCTCCCCCACGAATGATGACCACCACATCGAACAAATCAATATGATCATATATTTTTTCAAGTGCCGCAATAATGGAAGCTTCCGCCTGATCACCCTGCATGATGGATGGAAACAACCTGGTATAAAAAGCAAAATGGGAAATATCGTTTTTCAGCTGATCACAAAAGTCACCGTATCCTGCTGCCGTAGCGGAGGAAATAATGGCAAGACGCTGAACGAGGGTTGGCAATGGCAGTTGTCTGTTCATATCCACTACACCGTCCGACTCGAGTTGTTTAATGATCTGTAACCTACGTGCGGCCATTTCTCCAATGGTAAACGTCGGATCGATATCACGGACATTCAGACTGAATCCGTATACGCTGTGAAATTCAACGCTTACCGACACCAGCACTTTCAGTCCCGAACGGAGTGTTTGTCCGGTACTTGTTTCAAAATAGGGCTTAAGCATCCTGAACGTTGAAGCCCAAATGGTCGCTTTCGATTTAGCCAGCAGGATATCGGATTCTGCATCCTTTTCAATAAGTTCCAGATAACAATGACCTCCCGGGTTCTCGCGCAATTCACTTATCTCGGCCCGTATCCACACCGGAGTATCAAAACCCTGCCTGATGGTCTGCTGAATCTGTTCGGTTAGTTCGGAAAGGGTGATTGAAGTCATGGGTTCTATAAAGTTTAATGTTTGAAGAGTATGAAGTTTGAAGAGTTCTGTGTTTCGTGTTTTGTGTTCCGTGTTAGGTGCTAGTTGTTCTGTATTCAGATACTTTTTGTATTTTATTTTTTATATTTCCTTCTTTTAATTAACCAATCAACTAACCAACCAATCAACCAACGAACCTCCCGATAGCTATCAAGACAACTAATCAACCAATTAACTAATCAACCTCCCGAAAGCTATCGGGACAACCAATCACCTGATTAATACTTTGGTGATTTCAGTTTTTCCGTTCACAGAAATGCTGATCGCATAGATACCGGTTTGAAAGTTATTGGTTCGCAACACGGTGGAAGATTCTGTTAAGGGTTGATTGACCATCAGGCTCCCGGTCATTGAATAAATTCTGACAAATGTATTCAATGGATTTTTGCCATCAGTAAACCGGATACTGATGATTTGATAGGGTGAATTATAAGCTATGACAATATCACTTTTTTTGATCTGCATGATCGAATCAAAAACCTTCAGATTCTGTTCTGATTTTACAAAATCGGGAATTCCGTACCCCATCTGTGTCGTTGGATTATTGTAAAGGCTTCCGCTTTTAAAAACCGCATTCAGAAGAGTCTGAATATCTATCATTGGATCAATAGCCTTATATCGTTGCAATAGACAAGCCATCATTCCTGCCATAATGGGAGTTGCAAAAGAAGTCCCGTTACCATAACCCGGTGCTCCTGCCGTATTGACCAATGCCGATGAAGTTCCGGTAGCACATACTTCAGGTTTTACCCTGCCATCCGAACTCGGACCAAATGATGAGAAACTGCTCGAAATCCCGGTTGATGTCACACCACCTACCGTTATTATTCCATCCGCATCGGAGGGGGAACTGATATAGTGCCAGGCTGCAGCACCTTCATTGCCGGCAGCCACCGTGACAACTATTCCTTTCCGGCTGGCCAGGTTAGCAGCACGGCTTGCCCTGGATACTTTCCCGTTCATATCTGCATAGGAGAAATTCATGGACGGATCATCAAATAATGAATACCCGAGGGACGAAGTAGCTATATCCACCCCCACACTATCGGCAAACTCTATTCCTGAACACCAGAAATCAGTTTCAACTTTATATTCAGTCGGACTATATTCCGTACGAATCAGCCAGAACGAAGCATCTGGTGCAGTTCCCAAAAAATGTCCCGGAAGATTCCCTGTCATGGTGGATAATACCATTGCCCCATGGGCATCCTCCGAATAGATATCCGAAGTTGGATTGATAAAATCCTTAGTTCCCAGCAACCGTCCCTGCAGACGCAAACTATCAAAGGCTGGATTTATATTTACATTCATAAAGCCGGCATCAATCACCCCGATCTGAATGCCCTTGCCTCTAAACCCCTTGTTGTGCAAAGCCGTTCCGTTCAGTTGTTGAATCTGTCCCGCAGCAATTCCGTAATCAAACGAGGATTTTAATTTGCTTTTACCTGTTGGAGCCAGTACAGGTCCAGCAAGTTTTCCGGTATATTCAACAAATTTTACGAATGGTAAACTGCGAACCTGACTAATCATCGCTGAATCGGATAACAATACGGTAGCTCCGTTCATCCATTTGCTCCAGCAATGTACCGGTATTCCGAGATCCCTGATCTGTTGAAGGTAGGTTTGATTCACCGGAAGGTCGGTTGAATCGCACGTCAACCCAAAAGCTGCACGCCTTGCTATCGCCCTCGCTGAAAGAAAATCAGACGGGCGGGATAGTGAAAACGGGGTATTATTTTTATTAGCAAACTGCACATAAAAATAGCTCTTCACCTGGGCATGAATAGGTACAGCACCAATGAGTAGAAACAAGATATATAAACCTGTGATTTTAACAGTGAAAGTAGTATTTTTCATATTTGATATTTTAGAACTACAAAAATACAACAAATTCCGACAGTATAGTTTTATCTTCGAATAATTAAAAAAGATTAAAAAATCACTTACTTTGAATACTTATTACGAAATGTTCGTAGTTTTGCGAAGTCTTCGTAATAATTCCCTAATAAAGCACTTAACCGAAATATTACAAACATTTATATATTTACAAAAACAATCAGAGACATTCTATAAATAGAAACTGATTATACCCTTGTAACAAAAACAATAAATCAAAAGAAAATGAAAAAAAGTATTATTCTTGGACTAATCTTTATCTTGTTCTTTTCCTCATTTCAGAAAAACAAAACAACTACATTAAGTGGGGAAATTAATAAATTCGACAAAACACCATTACTTATTGCTGATTTCAAAATCAATAACTTATTTGACACCATCAATTTAATCAATGGCAGGTTTAATAATATTATTAAAACAGAGAATGCGTGTTTCAAAACTATAAAATATGGACAAGTACAAAAAAATATTTTTCTTGCGCCCGGTTATTCTTTAAATATTTCATTTGAAGCAACCAATTTTGGTAATACCATAAAATACGAAGGAAAAGGTGCAACTGAAAATCGAATTCTTGATTCAATTTCAGTGGCCATAAGTAACTTTGATTATAGATTTGTATACTCACAGCCTATAGAGATTGCAACAAAATATATCGATTCAACTTATGATGCATATCAAAATTATTTTGAAAAACTAACAAATATAAATAAGGTTGATCCGGTTTTCATTAAGTATGAAAAAAACTCATTATTATATAGTGCCAGTGCATTGAAGACAGTACTTGGACTTCAAAAAAACATTGCTGACACAAATTATTACAGTTTTTTCAATAAAATCACCATTGAAAATGATAAATATTTAGACATCCCCAGTTACAGAAATTTCCTTCAGTACTATATAAATGTAAAAACAAGGAATATCTTGGCAATAATGGATTCTTCGGAATCAAAGTTACCTCATGACTATTCAAATGCAACCTTAAAAGTAATAGATGAAATAAAGAATAAAAAACTTAAAGAATATCTGGTTTTTGAGAATACAAAAAGTAAGTTAGAATTTGAAGGAGCAGACAATTTCGAAATGCAGAAAGAGTATTTTCTAAAAAATAATTCGGATTCATTATATGCCCGGGAAATACGAAAGATATACACGAATAAACTCTTATTAGCCTCAGGGAAAGAAGCTCCGGGTTTTACATGCGCAGATATCAATGGCTCTAACTTTTCGTTAAAGGATTTCAAAGGGAAGTATGTGTATCTTGATTTCTGGGCAACATGGTGCGGTCCTTGCAGACAAGAAAATCCGAGTTATTTAAAATTACAATCTGATTACAAAGGGAAGGATATTGTCTTTATAAGTATCTCTATTGATGAAGAGAAAGAAAGTTGGGAAAAATTTGTAAAAGAGAGTCCTTCGGACGGTCTAAGTCTTATTACTACAGGAGGTATTGAGTCCAATGTAGCAAAGGCATATCAGATTAATGGAATTCCAACATTTGTATTAATTGACAGGGCAGGTAAAATTATTAATTCGCAAGCGCCCAGACCTTCAGATAAAGAACTTAGGAAAACATTAAATACTCTTTTGGAAAAACTATAAAAAGGGCTGAAATTAAATAATAAACATAATTACAGCTTCGGTTGAAAAGTCTTCGTAATAAAAGAACAATAAACCGATTAAAAATTTAAACAAACCGGTATTTATACTTATTAAGCAAAATCAACAGGCAAATAAAATAACATACCATGACTTATAATATTGTTTCGTTTTAAAGTATAGTTAATTTAAAAAAAACGATTCATTTAAAATGAGACATTTCGAAAAATATATCTTATTGATCGCAAAAATCAGGATTATACATTCATTATAAAAAACAAACCCAATGAGAAAACACATTATTTTTTTATTGTTTGTATTCAGCACTCTCAATGTTTTTTCAATTTCAAAAGACCCAAAAAGGTATCTGAGAGTCGTTTTAAATAATCTTGAGAAAGTGGAATCTGCAACATACTATAGTATAAAAGAAGGTTGGGCTCCGGGTGATACAGCGGCATACATAATTGGTAATAGCTTTACTAAAGAGTTTAATAATCCTTTTGATCCTACTATTGGTGCAAGTTATGTTTCATTTTTACAAAAAGACACAACTCAATCGGATTTTTGTTATGATGGAAAAATGAGAGCTATTGTCTATCCGGATAAGAAAGAAATAGTGATTGATAGTTTTAATACCAGAATACTTCCATTTAGACCGTTAAACGCACCATTCTTCAACAGGACAAAAAACATAATAATGTATGCCCTGGATACAAAAGATAGCATTACAATAAAAACTGTAGATAAAAAAGAATCAGTTTATTACAGCTTTACCATCTATAATAGTAAGCAGGTTGAGTTTTTTGGCAAAGCTTTTTATATAGAAAATCCATTTGATTATGGAGAGTCAATTTCTAAATACGAAATTTGGATGGACAAATCAACTGATTTACCTTTTAAAATCCGAAGGGAAATGTCACACGACATCTCTGTTGAATCGGTCAGCAATGTGATCCTCAATAAAATTAATATTAAAGATTTCAAAGCGTCTGATTATTTTCAACCGGAATATAAAATAGTCGCTTATTTATCCGGGAATCGGGAAAGGGAAGAAAACAACCTGGTTGGTAAAAAAGCACCGGACTGGACATTAATGGATACAAACAACAAAACACATTCTTTAACCGGACTAAAAAGTAAAGTTATAATGATCCAATTTACAAGTGTAAGTTGTGGGCCCTGCCGTGTTTCCATTCCATTCTTAAATAAGCTAACCTCTGAATATAAAAAAGAGGATTTTGATTTCGTTGCTATTGAATGTACAGCAAATAATTTACGTGCACTTCAATTTTACCAGAATAAAAGTGCCATCAACTATACCTTTTTAAAATCAGTTAAAGCTGCATTAAAGGACTATGATATTACATCTTTCCCTGTTTTTTTCATACTCGACAAAGATCATGTGATTAGAAATGTATTTAATGGATACAGCGAAGAAGTGACAGACAGTAAGATTCGTGAGACTATCAACCAATTGATGTAATAAAGTC
>Ga0302286_10003662_pt1 | contig 10318 bp, 8 predicted proteins | sample III_Fen_E2_3_FD_198765 | JGI IMG/M metagenome (GOLD analysis project Ga0302286, IMG submission 198765) | Peat permafrost microbial communities from Stordalen Mire near Abisko, Sweden - III_Fen_E2_3 | ecosystem: Environmental > Terrestrial > Soil > Wetlands > Permafrost | place: Sweden: Abisko...
GGTTTGGATGGGCAAAGCCTGTTGTTTTTAACCCTGACAACCTGAAACACAAACACAGGGACGAAATCCTGATATCCATTGCCGGACCTGTTTCGAACTTTATCCTGGCCTTATTGTTTTTTGGGCTTGCCAGGTTGATGTATTTTGCTGACTACTTTAACTCCACCTCCTTCGGCCTTCAGGTCATTAATCTGATCATGATCTGGGGCGTCATTAACTTCAGTTTGTTTGTCTTTAACCTGATTCCAATACCACCGCTTGACGGGTCGCATCTTTACATGACTTTCCTCAAGGACATTCATCCGAAATTAATGATGAATCTCTATAAATATGGAACGTTGGGGCTACTGGCAATTATTATCGCCGAAAGCCAGTTTAAGGTAAACATATTGCACATGTCTGAAATAATCGGATATTTTACGTCATTCGTTGTTCAACAGTTGTCTTTTCATTAAAAACAACACCGGACAGATTATTTTCGAAGTCATGGATGGTTCTGTTGATAATGTACACACATTCGAGCAATTGGGTTTTTGTAATAACCAATGGCGGAGCAAAACGGATGATATTTGTGTGGGTGGGTTTAGCAAGCAACCCGCGGTCAATCATCCGGACACAAATCTCCCATGCCAGGTTGGTGTTACCCTCGTTATGAATCACCAGGGCATTTAACAATCCTTTTCCCCGTACTGACGAAGCAATACTGGAATGATCACAGAGCTTACGCATTTCGGCACGGAAAATCACACCCAGTTCATACGCTTTCTCAGCCAGGTGCTCATCACGGATCACTTCCAGGGCAGTAACGGCAACAGCAGCTGCTACCGGGTTTCCACCAAAGGTAGACCCGTGTTGACCGGGCTGGATGACCTCCATGATGTCGTTGTCTGCCAGCACGGCTGAAACGGGATAGACACCACCGGATAATGCTTTTCCCAGAATCAGGATATCGGGATGAACCTCCTCATAATCGCAGGCCAGCAATTTCCCGGTACGGGCGATTCCGGTCTGCACCTCATCAGCTATAAACAATACATTGTGACGGTGGCATAGGTCATAACACTTTTTCAGGTACCCATCATCAGGTACATAGGCCCCTGCTTCTCCCTGGATCGGTTCGACCAGAAAACCTGCAATGTTCTGGTTTTCAAGCAACACTTTTTCGAGGGCATCGGCATTGTTGTACGGAATCACGATAAAGCCCGGCGTATACGGGCCATAATGGTTATAGGCATCGTGATCCACAGAAAAGGAAACAATGGTGGTAGTACGGCCATGAAAATTGTTTTCGCAGACCACCATCATGGCTGAATTATCCGGCAGGCATTTCTTTTCGTACGCCCATTTGCGGCACAGTTTGATGGCTGTTTCCACCGCTTCGGCACCGGTATTCATGGGCAGGACTTTATCATACCCAAAGAAACGGGTCACAAACTTTTCATACCGTCCCAACTGACTATTATAAAAAGCACGTGAAGTCAGGGTAAGCCTTCGGGCCTGTTCCACCAGGGATTCAACAATCCTGGGATGACAATGGCCCTGGTTCACTGCGGAATAGGCAGAAAGGAAATCGAAATACTTTTTGCCATTTACATCCCATACAAACACACCTTCCCCCCGGTCGAGTACAACCGGAAGCGGATGGTAATTATGAGCACCAAACCTGGCCTCTAGATCCATGAAATCGGAAGCAGTAAAATTTGAGTTTTCCATACGTGTAATTTTGTGTGTTGGATCATTCCTATCGTGTAGTGTTGTTTGTTTTTTTATCTTTTTCAACAGATCTGATTTAACCCTGCCTCCTTTTAAAGGATATTCAACCACTTCATCCACATCCCGGTTTCCCAACATCATCACATTCCCCCATCAGAATATTTCTGCCATCATACACCTCACACTGCCCCCTCCTACCCGTTCGATGGTTGGAATGGGAACCACCACCAACTCATTAAACGAAGATAGCCGTTCTATTTGATACGTATCCAGGGAGTCATAAGCTGATTGAGACAGTATCAGGTAATGCTTGCCCATCAAATTTTCAACCTGAAGCATATTGCCTGCAAAACAATGCATCTGATGCTCTGTGATTTGAATAATTTCTTTTCCTGTCTTTAACAACGTATCTGTCACAAGCTTTCGTTCGCTTATAGCATCGATTGCATCCAGGCAAATAACAGCATATTTATTGGCAACCGTCATCATTACATTCGTATGATATACCGGAAGCCGTTTCCCGCTTACCGATTGGTATGCCGAGAAACAGACAGGTTTTAAACCAAAGGTCGAACAGAATTGTAAAAACAGGGTTTTACTGGTCCTTTCGGATAAAGCAGCATAGGCAATGTCGTTGATGCGATCGAGAATCATGCTTCCTGTACCTTCCAAAAACAAACCCTGTTCTTCCCCAAAAGTAAAGTCATCAACATTATTAATGTTCACACCCATGTTTGTCAGGTATTCCAGGATATCTTTCCTGCGTTCTACCCTGCGGTTCTCAGCAAACATAGGGTATAAAACAACTTGTCCGCCCCGGTGGAACGAAACCCAGTTATTCGGAAAAATGGAATCAGGGCTATGTGGCTCCCGGGTATCTTTCACCACAAATACATTCACTCCTTTTGATCGCAACAAGCCGACCATATTCGTGAATTCGTACAATGCTTTTTGTTGTATTACGGATGCAGGATCATCACCCGGTTGCTGGAAATAATTATTCAATGCCGTCTGGCTGTTAAACCCGAATGCTACCGGTTCAACCATCAGGATATTCGAAGTGGTCTGTGACAGCTCTTTCTTAAAAAGAGGCTCTTGTGGCATGTGTTGCTGTGAGTTCATCGGAATAAATATTAAGCAATTATCATATCCAAAGCCAATACCATTCTCAGTAAGCAGACATTTCAGGAATCTTCCCTCATCAATGGCAGGGTGGAACAACGTAACAGCCCTCCCATTTTAGAGATTTCAAAGTAAGGGATTCGTTCCACGGTTAACCCCCAGTGATCTTCCATATGTTTGTTCAGTCGGTGAAAGCGTTGTTCGGAAACCACTACCGATGGCGATATGGAAAACACATTGGCATTCATGTAATACATTTCCTCTTCCGTTATTTGAAAAACATGTTCAGAGCCAAAAAGTTCCAGCAACATATAATAATCGTTCACATTTAAGAATCCATCCTTATAAATGATGGCTTTGTTGTACGATATGGGCATGAAAGCACAGTCAAGATGCAATACCCCCCGGCGCGGGTCGGTGTTATGCTTCTTAAGTTCAAGGGGAACAAATGTTTTATTGGGGAAAATTTCTTTCAGGAAATTAAAGGCATACAGGTTGGTACGGGCAGTTTTCAACTGTGGATAATCCGCACCTGAATAAAGCCCGACGAATACCGTATCATTCAGTAAAACCACATCACCCCCTTCCACATGGGCTTTCCCGGGTAGATTGTAGATTTTGTTGTAAGGAATCTGATCGTAGATCACCTCATAGGCTTCCTTCTCGTCCTCCCTGTCAGGGATAATATTGGAATTAATAATCTTATCATCAATGACAAATGCCACATCACGGGCAAACACCTGGTTGCAATTCTCAAGAGTCCACGGACGGAATACCTGCACGTTGTATTTCAGCAGCACTTTCTCGAATGCACTCATTTCTTTGTAAATGGCTTCTTCCGTGGGATAAACTCCAAGTATAACGGACTCATAGGACTTTGCATCAAAAACCCTGTCGATGGATGGTACCGGTCCGATTGAACCTGGTTGCCCCAACACGACTGCACGGAGAGTGGAAGTTTCGTTTTTGATGTTGAGGTGCATAGAGCGGATTTTTGACAAAGATACAATACCCGGTTGAATTTAAAACAGAACTGAGTTAAAAATGTTGAATTAATGCATAAATATTTGTTCAATTGGTTCCATTCTTGTTCAACCTGCTATGTTGACCGTTTTTTTTTACAATTAATAGCAATTAATCCTCCAACAATTCACCATCAAGTATATAAAATCGTAAATTTGCAGTTCAAACTACATTGTTAATCATAGAAGATTCCATTTATGCGTAAAAATCTTGTTGTCTCGTTGTTATTGTTTATTTCCGTAGCCACCTGTTATGGAAGCATCCGGATTCCGTTCAACCATAAAAATCTATCCTATATGGGTCGGGTTGAACAAGTTGAAAATAAATATGCTGAAATATATTGGCCTGGAACCTCCGTCACCATCAATTTTAAAGGTACTGAAATTAAAGCCATAATGAAAAATGGCAGGGAAAGTACGTATTTCTATGCCATATTAGATGGAAATGAAGCAGAGGCAAAGAAAATCAAGGCCGATACCATTCAGTCAACAATCTTGCTGGCATCCGGATTACAAAACACGAATCATACGATGCAACTTTTCAAGCTAACAGATAATACCACCCATACTTTCTTTTATGGCTTTGAACTGGCTGATGGTTCTAAACTATTGAATACAAGCCCACTGCCAGTCCGTAAGATAGAATTCTATGGCAATTCGATTACAGCAGGCCACGGAGTGGATGTGTTGCCCGGGAATAACGATTCAGGTAACCCTGAGTATTTTAATAATTACCTGACCTATGCAGCACGAACGGCACGTCATTTCAATGCCCAGTATTCCTGTATTGCACGAAGCGGTATCGGAGTCATGATCAGCTGGTTCCCGGCTATAATGCCTGAGATATACGACCGGTTGAATCCTTCCGATTCTACAAGCAAATGGGATTTTTCAAAATACACCCCCGATATTGTGGTTATCAACCTGTTTCAAAATGACATGTGGCTGACAGCAATGCCAAATCATCCGCAATTTAAAGCACGGTTTGGCACTACTCCACCCGATGTTCCCACTATCATTCAATCGTACCAAAACTTTGTAAAAAGTATCAGGAGCAAGTATCCCAATGCTTCCATCATTTGCGCCCTGGGCAGCATGAATGCCACCCAAACGGGTTCGCCATGGCCCGGATATATCGAGCAAGCTGTAAAAGGGTTGTCCGATTCAAAAATATATACCCATTTCTTCCCTTACAAAAACACTTCGGGACATCCAAAAGTGGCGGAACAAAAAGCTATGGCGGATGATTTAATCGGTTTTATTGATAAAAATATTAAATGGTAAACACAAGGTTGCATATTCAATGCAGGATGTGCAACCTTTCATGTGCCTGATTTAAAAATACATACATGCTCCGGTCGAAAAGCTATCCTTAAACAGGCAGACTTTTCCGGTTGCAGTACTGATTATCCCTTTCAAATGAAACAACAGACCGGCATAGGACTTTATTTGTCGAATAAGTCCGATAAGAAATACATCCTGGAGCAAATCATGGCCAATAAGTTTTTGGCTGGCATAATCGATGTAGGATCGCTCAAAGGGGCACTCTTCTCCACCATTACCATTAACCGTTTTCTGGAAGAAGAATTACGGCATGATCGTTTCCTGATACAGACAAGCGAAAATACAAGCCTGGGTTCCATGTCCAGCGGCCAGCAGAAAAAGGCGTTGCTCATGTACCAGATTGCCCTGAAACCCCAATACATGGTTCTGGATGATGTTTACAGCAATGTGGATAAGGAAACGCAACAATCCATTACCATGCTGTTGGAAGAATTGGCTGCTGAAACATTACTCATTCAGGTCTTTTTCCGTAAGCGCGACCTGTTACCCTGCATACGCACGGTCATCAGCATCGATGAAAATAATAAAATAGTAGACAGTCAGGATGCCGGAGTTTTTAGTGCACCGGAAGCGATAAACATCGAAGATTATCAACCGTTCAGCCTTCCCGAAGGGTATGATGGAAGTCACTCAGATATAAACCCGCTGGTGCAAATGAATGCTGTGTCGGTGAAGTACCTCGAGAAACAAGTGGTGGAAAATATCAGCTGGACTATTCAAAAGGGTGAATTCTGGCAACTGGCAGGACCGAACGGATCGGGCAAAAGCACATTGATATCCCTGATCACAGGCGATAACCCCAAGGGATACGGACAAGACCTGATACTCTTCGGTAAAAAGAAAGGTAGCGGTGAAACAATCTGGGATATCAGGCGTCAGATCGGATATTTCACCCCATCCATGATCCTGCAGTTTACAAGGGATGATACGGTGGAGAATATGATACTATCCGGCTTGCTGGACTCGGTGGGGCTGTATACCAAACCGAGTGATATGCAAAAGGATATTGCCAAAAGCTGGGTGAACATGCTGGGTCCATTCTACCGGAACAAATCATTCCAGAGCCTGACGATCGGTCAACAGCGCATGGTTATGGTGGCACGGGCCATGGTCAAGCATCCGCCCCTGCTGATACTGGATGAACCGACCATTGAACTGGATGACGCAAACAGCCGCTTGTTTATTGACATGGTGAATGCCATAGCCCGTGATAAAAAGATTGCCATTGTGTATGTCTCGCACCGGGACGAACCGGGACTGAAACCGGATAAGATCTTTGAACTGGTGCCTTCTGCAAAAGGATATACCGGAATGATACGGGAATAACAGCCTGATTTAATAAAACCAAAAAACAGTATTCAGCTAAACTATGGATGCTGTTTTTTGTTTTTACTGATGGTTTCCTGATCATTTATTGTTCGAACAAACCACAATGAACAGCCTGTAAAACACTATTTAAACTATCTATTATGAACAAACAAATCGAATATTACCAGAATAAGATCGATTATGAGATGGGTGCATACGACTTATTCGATGCCCTGAAAAACGGTAAGAATGTTGTTCCGCTGGATGCACGGCAACATGCAACTTTTGAAAATGAGCATATCCCGGGAGCTATCAATATACCCCATCGTGAAATGAACGAAGAAACAACAAAGCTGTTGGATAAATCGAAGACCTATGTAAGTTACTGTACCGGTATCGGCTGCAATGCTTCTACCAAGGGTGCCCTGAATATGACAAAACTGGGATTTACAGTAAAAGAGCTGATCGGAGGCATCGAGTGGTGGAAATTCGAAGGCCATGACACCGAAGGATCAGCAAATAATGACGTTCAAAAACATCGCGTATATGCAGATGAAGTAGGGCATTCCTGATTTCATGAAGATTAGGCGGGTAATCCGTTTAATCCGTAAAAGTATTGTATTTGATCGATTCGATTCTGATACACTAAAATATAAAAGTCAGCATTCAATGGACAGTTGGATGCTGCTTTTTTTATATAAGTAATGGGAACAATTAAATGTCGCATTAAAATTCAAAAGAATAGAACATTATATTCTATTTATTTCTTATTTACCAGATTCTTATCCAAAGTATGGAACGTTGGATAAATTAAATCAGGTAATTAAGTATAGATCCGAATAAATTGTGCTGTTTTCAGCATCAGGCTTCCATGAATCATAGGAAAGAGAAAGGATGTAGAATTTTATAAATTCTATTTTTTTTTATTTTTGTTTAAAATAAATACACAAAGTGTTTGAAAGTCAAAAAAATAGTTTGTACTTTTGGTGTGGAAAAGTTTTTTATGCTACTTGATACGAAATATGAGGCAGGATGCGGATTACCAGTTAAAAGGAATACCGTTTTGAGTCCACACCACTCTTCTCATACTATCCAGTGATTATAATTATTAAACCTGGACGAGAAAGGGAATTAAATTGACCATACAAAACTTCATAGTAAATAGTACGTGCATTTTGGAAAGAAAAAAAATAGAATTATGAAAAGAATAACCCTGGAACTTTTAGTAGTTTTATGTTTTAGTTTTACATTTCTTAGCTGTGATAAGACACAAACCTCTGACATTGAAACAACTGCCGTAATTGATGACGATCCCATCCTTAAAATAGCTTACGATAATAATTATCAATATCCTGCAAACTTTTATCATCATACAGTTGCCGAAGGTTCAATTTATTATTTAAATACCCTTAGCATTCAACCGTTATCCGAAAAAGGAAATATTTGTGTTGAATTATCTACCAATGATATGAAGGAAGCTTCATCATGGTCAAAAAATTCGGAAACTAACAGTTCGGTACACCGGCAATTGATTTCGGAAAAGGAAACAGAAAAATACTTTGAATTCAAATTACAAAATCAGGATATAAAAACGGAGATATTACTTTTAAGAGTACATAAAACAAGCTATTTCAAACCATTACAAAACATATTTACACAATCTGATACGTTAGGAATTTACAATGGGACATTGAATGCGGACAGTGTCGAAAAATTAGTAGAGTACCATTGGAGCAACAAAACCTATAATATAACCGGAAATAAAGTAATAGAATCACATATGACTGAAAATAATTCGTATTATGAACAACACATAAAATCCATTCTCATTTGTTTTGGCGACTATGGGGTATTTGATGAAATAGGAGTTTATGATAATTATTTCAGGCTCATGAAATCAACACGTATACTTACCCAACAATCAACAAAGATTAACACCATCAAGGGACATAAAAGATAATAGAAATACGTACCGGATAGTTCAGGTTCTGAGCATATCGAAGACATATACGGAAACAAAAGCAGCATTCAATTCAAACATTGAATGCTGCTTTTAACTATCAGCTATTTAACTTATTCAACGTACCCAACGTTGGATAAGTTGATTAAAGAACTAGTTCAGAAATAATTTCATGTCTTCATCCACACTGCCAATGGGTGCAATCCCAAAATTATCAACCAGCACTTTGGCAACATTCGGTGAAAGGAAAGCTGGTAATGTTGGTCCCAGGTGAATGTTCTTTACTCCCAATGATAACAAAGCCAACAGGACAATCACAGCCTTTTGTTCATACCAGGCAATGTTGTAGGCAATGGGCAACTCGTTGATATCATTGAGTTCAAATACTTCCTTCAGTTTCAGGGCAATCATGACCAATGAAAAACTGTCGTTACATTGCCCTGCATCGAGTACACGGGGAATACCACCGATATCACCCAGAGGTAATTTGTTATACCTGTATTTGGCACAACCGGCTGTCAGGATAACCGTATCCTTAGGTAGTTTAGTGGCAAAGTCAGTGTAATAGCTGCGTCCTTTCATGCGTCCATCGCATCCAGCCATTACAAAGAACTTACGGATAGCACCCGATTTTACAGCTTCCACCACTTTATCAGCCAGGGCAAAAACCTGTGCATGGGCAAATCCTCCTACGATCTCACCAGTTTCAATTTCAGTAGGCGAAGCAAATGTTTGAGCATGTTTAATCAGGCCTGAGAAATCCTTTGGCATTCCATCAACACTATCGGCAATGTGTTTGAACCCGGGAAAGCCTGAAGCTCCGGTGGTATATACCCGGTCGGTGTAAGTTGCCGATTTACGGGGAGGAACAATGCAATTCGTGGTAAAGAGCACTACCCCGTTGAATGTTTCAAAATCGGTGACCTGGCTCCACCAGGCTCCTCCGTAGTTTCCCACAAAATGGGAATATTTTTTAAATGCCGGATAGTAATTGGCCGGAAGCATTTCACTGTGCGTATATACATCGACTCCTGTTCCTTCGGTCTGTTTCAACAACTCCTCCATGTCTTTCAGATCATGGCCGCTGATCAGGATTCCCGGGTTATTGCGTACACCCAGGTTTACTTTTGTTATTTCAGGATTGCCATACGATGTTGTATTGGCTTTGTCAAGCAAGGCCATGACCTGTACCCCTACCTTACCTGTTTCGAGTACCAATGCAGTAAGCTCACCAACCGACAGGGTATCATCAGTAGTTGCCAGCAGTGCCCGTTGGGTGAAGGCATGTATTTCAGTATCGAAGAATCCGAGGTTGGAAGCATGTTCCAGGTAAGCAGCCATTCCCTTGAGGCCATAGATCACTAATTCGCGCAGGGAACGTATATCTTCATGAACTGTGGATAAAACACCCACGTATTGGGCTATTTCTTCCATTTCACCTGCTGTAATGGCCGACCAGGTGAGTAATTCGGTTTGCGGAAGGACAACATTGTTCTCGAGCAAGGTTGCCTTAACCATGGCACGAAGTTTAAACCCTTCACGGATTCGTAATACGAAGCGTGAATGGTCGAAATTCGCATTTGTAATGGTCATAAAGAGACTTTCGGTGATAAACTGATTAGCAGCCTCATTCTCGATGTTTAATGCCCGTAAGGCCGTTGTGTAATGCGACAACCCTTTTATCTGATAAATCAATAAATCCTGTAACGCTGATACTTCGGGAGTTTTTCCACAAACTCCCTTAACCTCACACCCCAATCCATTGGATGCTTCCTGACATTGATAACAAAACATATTCATTGTATTTTAGTTTTTAGTTACCCCTATCCCCTAAAGGGGAATAGTGATC
>Ga0302286_10003666_pt1 | contig 10308 bp, 9 predicted proteins | sample III_Fen_E2_3_FD_198765 | JGI IMG/M metagenome (GOLD analysis project Ga0302286, IMG submission 198765) | Peat permafrost microbial communities from Stordalen Mire near Abisko, Sweden - III_Fen_E2_3 | ecosystem: Environmental > Terrestrial > Soil > Wetlands > Permafrost | place: Sweden: Abisko...
TGCAATCGAAGCTCTTGAAAACCTTAAAGGTGACAATGAAGATCAAAATACAGGTATATTAATTGTAAAACGTGCAATCGAAGAACCACTTCGTCAAATTGTTGCAAATGCTGGCCTTGAAGGTTCGGTAATTGTTCAAAAAGTAAAAGATGGAAAAGGTGACTTTGGATTCAATGCTCGTAACAATCAATACGAAAACCTATACAATTCAGGTGTTATTGATCCTAAGAAAGTTGCTCGTGTAGCAATTGAAAATGCTGCATCAATTGCAGGTATGTTCTTAACAACAGAATGTGTTATTGCTGACATAAAAGAAGAAAGTTCAGCTCCAGCTATGAACCCAGGAATGGGCGGTATGGGTGGAATGATGTAATAATCAATCTCATTAAAAGCGAAAGCCGTGTAGATTTTGGTCTGCACGGCTTTTTTGTTTATATAAAAATGAATTAGTTGATATTCAATATTTTATCTAATTTCTCCATTTTACTAAATAATATTTATCCGATAATTATCACTTTATAAAGCACACATTTCACAAAGATAGCCTCAACAACTTATCGCCAATTGCACAGCGTAAACAATTGCCAGCAACACAATAATTTTTATATAAATGTATTAATGCTTGTGAGCGAGCAGCATTATCACAATCAATTCCTGTTGTACACCATTGTCGAGTTATTTCATTACTTTCAAAAGGTAAATGTTCTAAAAACAGAAGTGCTTTATCGCAAAGATCCTCGTTTGCATTTATTTTACCATAATGGAATAAAACTGGAATAATCGCATTTATCAAGATACTTTGTATAGCAGTTTCGCCAAGATGTTTTGCACTAAAATTCGATGATTTCCCGAAACTATAGTGAGTAAGCCAATAAACAGAAACTTCGACATCGAAAAGTTTTTTGAGTGAAACAACATTTTCACATTCTATAACTTTTGACAATAATGCAGAAGAGTGATACAACAATTGAGCTAACTGAGCCAAACGAATAGTTGGAAAATTTGCCGGACGCATTCTCATAAATTTCCATGAATGAGAATTCATAGCTTGTAAATCATATTTTGATTTCAAGAAATGATATTCGCTTTGTAATGAGATAAAATATTCATCGGAGCAATCAATTTCGAGCATACCAGCTTGACCAAAAAGTAATGCTTCAATCTGAAATACAGAATCGGTATGCTTAGCAATTACGGATAATGGAAGTGATACTGAAAGTGTTTCGAAAGCTTGAGCATTAACATTAAATCCAAACGAACGGAACAATAAACGATAAAAAGTTCCTTCCCAATTAGAAGTAGTATTATTTAAGACATCAGAAACCATGGCAGTTTTATATTCCAATCTTTCGATAAGCATACGATCGAACCACATTTGCAGAATAATCGATTCAATACTTGATAATTTGGGAGCACACGAAATAGAGTTATTCTTAACAAAAATTCCATCAAATGTTTCTAATAATCTTTTATCAAAATCTAAAACTAATGTGGGAATAATTGTTTCATTTGTACGAGCAATAACATCGTCGGCAAGCTGAACAACGTGTAAAATTACCGAATCATAAACAGTATCGAAGTGATGTCCATGTCGTTTCCAATCGGACGAACGCGTATGAATTTCAACATTCCCAGCCCACACTGTTTCTCCAATTTGAATTTTAGCATTAAAAAAATCGGGACCTGCATTGCTGTTTCTGTCGCCATGTTTAATGACTGAAACAGCTAAGCCATCGGTTGTATGTAAATCGCTGGAATTGTACAACACATTTTTCCATATAAAGTGTAATAAATCTTCTTTCATATTCTCGTTTTTATGAATAGATAATCCTCTCTAAAATCATCTATCGAAAACAAAAATATGCATTTTATTTTAATTGATTAAAAAATACATAAAAATGAGCATAAATCAAACATAAATATTTAATCCAATTGTTTGATAATTCTATATTTTATGTATGTTTGTCGTTGGAATTTTGGCAAGGTTTTTTTTGCCATTTCAAAAGACATAGTTTTTATCATTTTAAGTAAAATAGTACATGGAAAAAAAATCATCTGCGTCAACCTTTCAGAAGCTTTCGTGGGGAATGGGGGGATTAACGGAAAATCTGTCAATGAACGTAATTCCTACGTTAGCTTATAATATTTTCCAAATTGGAATGGGGATTAGTCCATTCGTAATTAGTTTGGCAATGAGTGCTTCGAAAGTTGTTGAAGCTGTTTCTGACCCAGTTTTTGGAAGTATGAGCGACAATACACATTCACGTTTTGGTCGTCGTCGTCCATGGATTTTCTTTGGTGCAATCATTATTTCAGTTGTATTTATTAGCATATGGTTTACTCCACGTCATGTAAATGACATTACGTTATTGGGAATGCACATTGCTGGTAGTTTTTTACAAGCATCATATTTCATTGGAACAGTATCGTTATTCTTTATCGTATTTGCAATTTGGCAAATTCCATTTAGTGCATTAGGATTAGAATTAGAAGAAGATTATGCTGAACGCACACGTCTTCAAACAATTAAGGTGATTTTCTCTTATGTAATTGGAACAGCAATTGGTTCATTATATCTAATCACACAAATGAAAGACCTTTGGGGTGGTGACGAAATTACTGGTGCACGTGGTGTTGGTGTTATTGTTGGTATTGCAATGTTAATATTTGGTATTTGGCCAGCTATTTTCTGTAGAGAGCGTTTTGCTACAACTCACGAAAAAGTTCCATTTTGGCCTTCATTTATCGAAACATTTAAAGATAAACCATTTAAATTATTAATGGGTGCTATCTTCTTTGTATTTGTTGCTTTATTCTTCATGTTACCATTACTTAACTACATTTCAATGTATTACGTTTGTAGTGATGGTGTTCATAATGTTATCCAATGGAACTGGAAATCGCCATTTACATTTGGTTTACAAGAAAAATTCCTTACTCACAAAGAATTAGCTGGATATTTAGGTGCTTACGGAGCTGTAGTTCAAACTACAACTCAAATATTAAGTGTACTTGCAGTTAACCGTGTTTCAAAAAGATTTGACAAACGCACAATTCTTCTTACTGGATTAACAGTAGCAATTATTGGATATGCTTCAAGTTGGTTCTTATTTAATCCAAGCTTACCATATCTTTCAATACTTCCTCCAATTATCATTAACATTGGATTATGTGCTTGTTGGGTATTGATTGGATCATTTACTGCAGACATTTGTGACTACGATGAATTACGTACAGGAAGCCGTCGTGAAGGCATGTATAGTGCTGTAACAGGATTCTTAATTAAACTTTCGATTGCTCTTGTTGGTGTTATTACGGGTTGGGCTCTTGTATCACTAGGAATTGGCGGATCGGATCCAGTTTTATCGGAACATCAAATATTTACACTTCGTTATTTATATGTTCTAATTCCAGTAGTTTCGATGTTAATTTCGGTTGCATTTATTTGGAAATACCCATTAACGAAAGTAAAAGTAGTTGAAATCCAAAAAGAACTTAACGACAGAAAAGCTCTTCAAGCTAAAGCATAATAAGACATTTTACACATACAAAAATCCCGATTGATATTATCTTTCGGGATTTTTTGTACATAACAAATTTTCAATATTATTAAAGATGAAAAAAATCACATTACTTCTATTTGCATGTTGCATTCAATTACTTTCAGTTGCAGCTAATTTTACGATAAGCATTACCGTTAATGGTTTACCATCGACTCCAATATTACTTACCGATTTTTATGGTGATAAAAACCGAGTACTCGATACGGTGATAACAGATATGAAAGGGAAAGCAACTTTCACGCTTAAGGAAAAGCAACATATTGGAATGTATAAAATAGTTTGTGGTGATGATAAATTCATTGATTTCATCTTTAATAACGAGAATATCGTTTTTGAAACTTCAATATCTGATGTTCAATCATCTTTGAAAGTAATTCAATCGCAGGAAAACCAGGCTTACTTTGGTTATTTAAGAGCTTATAAATCGATCAAAGATAAGATAACCGCTTTGCAACAACTTACCGATGTTTATCAACCAACAGACCCATTTTCAAAACAATTAACGGCAGAATATTATAATCGGATCGATGAAATTTCGGCATTACAAAAGAAAATGCAAAGCGAAAATCCTAATTCGTATGCATACAAACTAATAAAGGTAAAAACAGAAACATTTCCCGAATTAGGTGGATCGGCATTTATTCGTTCAAATTACGTTAGGGCAAATTGGTTTAAAAATGTAGATTTTAATGACACATCGTTATTTTACAGCAATGCTTATACAACAAAAGTAATTGGCTATCTTCAAGTATTTGCATCAAAATATTACAGTCAAGAACAACAAACACAAGTATTTAAAAATGCAATCGATTCTATTTTACAAAAGTCAAAAATCAATCGCAAAACCTATAATTTTGTTGTCGACTTTTTGATTAATGGTTTTGAAGAAATGGGTAGCAGCAAATTGGTCGAATTTATAGCAACACGTTATTCTGATGAACAATCATGCGAACATGATGGAGCAAAAACAACTCTTGAACGAAAAATATTAAGCTATACAAAACTAAAAGTAGGAACTGATGCACCTAGTTTTGAAGCATTAACTGAAAATGGAACAAAAATTTCGCTTAATAATTATGCTAATCGCACGGTGATGCTTGTTTTTTGGGCAACGTGGTGTCCTCATTGTCAACAGACATTACCAGAAATTAAGAAATTAATTGATAAGAAAATAGATAAATCGTTTGATATAATAACTATAGCTCTTGATACTAACAAAGCCGATTGGCGAGAATATATTAAAGCGAACAATTTCACAACATCAATAAACTTATGTGATGGAAAATCGTGGGATGGTAAAATTGCTAGCGATTATCAAACTTACTCTACCCCATCAATTTTTATTATTCAAAACAAAAAAATCATTGCTAAACCAAATGATTTGGAATCGATGAAAGAAGTTTTAAAAGAGAATAAAATAATAGAATAAATGATACGAAAATATTGGATGCCATTAACATGGACAGCTATTATTCTAGTTCTATGCTTAATGCCCAAAAGTGCAGAACCTGAAGCATCGTGGTTGACAAAAATCCCTCATTTCGATAAGATTATCCATTGGGGATTGTATGCAGGATTAGCGTTTTTATTCTTTATTTCGAACACAAAAAACACCAGCCTAAAATTTGGAATTTTCGTTGTATGTTATGCCATATTGCTAGGTGGGGCAATAGAAATAATTCAACCATTTGTGGGGCGTTCAAACGAATGGGCTGATTTATTTGCAGATATTATTGGATGTGTATGTGGAATTATTGCCTTTCAATTAATTGGTGACAGTTTTCTAAAGATTTTTGGGTCGAGGAAATAGGACATCAAGTAATGCATCCTTCCATGTTCGAGGTAGAATTCTGGAGACAAAAAGCAAGAGGTTAACATCTGGACTTATCGATATTAAGAAACGAGTTTGACCTTTACATTTTTTCAAGATTTTCTTTGCCGACAAGTCAACATCCATAAGTTTTCTGGGTGAAGCCGTTTTCATCCATTGGGGCTGTCCTTTTATTTCGTTTTGAAATTGAGGTGTATCCATATCGCCTGGACAAGCCACATATACACCTATTTTTTTATGCAATAACTCGCGACGCAACGATTCCTCCAAAGTTAATAATTCCAGCCTTTGCTGCACAGTAAACAGAATAACCTGCAGTTCCCATTAAACCGAAACCAGAAGAAATAAGTAATAATTTTGAGCCATTAACAAGTAATGGAGTAAAGAAATATGCCGTTTGGATAGTTCCCCACAAATCAATTTCTAAATCTTTTTTTAAATAGGGAATAGATGTATAATCTGTTAATAGTACTGTAGAAACTTCGCCAGCATTAATTATTAAGAAATCGATTTGTCCAAATTCATTTTTGATTTGAATAGCGGCTTCTCGTAATTCATTTTCTTGAGTAACATCACATGAAATTCCTTGAGTTTGGATATTGTTTTGAGCAAGTTGCTTAATTGCCGTTTCGATTCGAACGTTATTTCTTGCAAGTATTACAATTCGAAATCCATCAGCTCCTAATTGTTTAGCAAACGAAAAACCAAGCCCCGATGAACCGCCAGTAATAACTGCAACTTTTGACATTATTAACGGAGTTTAACAAAGGCAACAAATCCTGGATTATCTAAATTCGCTTTATTATAAACCAACGGAATATTAGTGTCAGCTTGAAATATATTACCTCCAATTGATTTTAAAATTGCATGACCTGCACCTGTATCCCATTCGCTTGTAGTAGCAAAACGTGGATATAAATCGGCCATTCCATCAGCCAAAACAGTAAATTTTAAAGCACTACCAATATGAGCAATTCGCGTTTTTGGATATTCCGTTGAAACTGTATCGATAAATGCTTTTGTAGCGGCATTCAAATTTGAACGACTTGCAACAAACACAAATTCATCGCCCGTATTTCGGTAAGGAAGTTTTATAGCTGCATTTTGCATCGATTCAAACGAAAAATCGTCGATTACCTTTGTAGCATCTTCAATTTTATATGCACCAAATCCCATTGCTCCAAACCAAACGGTATCTTTAACGGGTGAATAAATCACACCTAAAATTGGTTCAGTATTATCAATTAAGGCAACATTCACACAAAAATCGCCCGACTTAGCAACAAACTCACTTGTTCCATCAAGAGGATCGATTAACCAAAATCGGCTCCACGCTTGACGTTCTTCATACGGTAAATGAACACCTTCTTCGCTCAAAATAGGCAAATCGGTTTCGCGTAAAACTGCAGTAATTACCGCATTCGCACGAATATCAGCTTTTGTTAAAGGCGATTTATCGGATTTATATTCCACTTCGAACGATTGCTTGCAATACACGTCCATAATTTCGGCACCTGCACACATTGCTGCTCTTACAGCTGTCGATATCAAATAGGTATCGATTGTTTTTTGATTATTCGACATATAATATAAGTCCTTTTAAATATTCACCTTCGGGATGATAAATGCTAAATGCATGATCGGCAGGTTGCGTTAATTGATGTAAAATTCTCACCGAACGTCCAGCATTGGCAGCTGCAGCAAATACCGATTTTCTGAAATTTTCTTTGCTCACAACTTGAGAACACGAGAATGTAAATAATATTCCACCTGGTTTGATGGCTTTTATTGCTCGTCCATTCATACGTTTGTATGCTTGTAAAGCATTGTCAAGAACATTGCTATGTTTAGCAAATGCAGGAGGATCGAGAATTATTAAATCAAATTTATTATCAATATCTTTTAGATAGTCGAAGGCATCTACAGCAATTGCTTCATGATGTAGAGCTTTTGACCCAAAGTTTAATTGCACATTTTCCGTAGTAAGTTGAATTGCTATTTTCGATGAATCGACAGAAACAACACGACTTGCACCCCCTCTTATTGCATATACTGAAAAACCTCCGGTATAACAGAACGTATTAAGTACAGCACGACCTTTTGAATACATTTCAACCAATCGACGATTCTCACGTTGATCGAGGAAGAAACCTGTTTTTTGACCTTCAAGCCAATTCACTTCAAATTTACATTCATGTTCCAAAATCACTCTTGGCGAAACATCACCCCATAGAGCTTCGTCGGTATGCGACACTTTTGCTTTAAATGGAAGTGTATCGGAACTTTTATTGTAAACACCTGTTAAGCGTAATCCTAAAATTTCTTTTAAAGCTTTACAAATATGGTCGCGAACCAAAAACATTCCAACAGTGTGAAACTGACAAACAGCAACGCCATCGTAATAATCAATAATTAAACCAGGCATTCCATCACCTTCGGCACTTATAAGTCGATACGCATTTGTTTCCTCGTTATCGATAAAGCCCATTGCTTGACGAGCTTTAAATGCATTTGCAATTTTCGTTTTCCAAAAATCGTAGTTTATTTCTTCTTGTTTGAACGTTAAAATTCGAACTGAGATGGAACCAATTTGATAATAACCTGTACATAAAAACTCGTCGGTCGATGAATAAACATCGACTAATTCACCTTCTTCGGGCTTGGGTTCAATTGATTTTATTGCACCTGAAAATATCCAGGGATGGAAACGTTTAATTGAAGGCTCTTTGCCTTTTTGTAAAATACATTTTGCTAATGCCATGATAAAAATTATTCTGTAATAACCGAATTGTCTGGTTCTGGAGTTGGAGGAACAACAACTTTGGGTGGATTTTGAAAATACCCTGCCCTATCTATTTTATTGTAGATTTCAAGACATACCCATGCATCTGTAGCAGCATACACTTGTTGTTGATGAGTTAATATTTCATTTTCCCAATTGGAAAGTTGTTGACTTTTTGAAATTTTGAAGCCAAGGAATAATGCTGCAATATTTTTCAAACCTAATTGCTCAACACCAAAAGAGCGAACAAGAGGTTGTAAATCGAATATTGATCGAGGTTCAAAATGTGTAATTGATTTTAAAATACCGATATCATCTTTTGTTGCAGCTCCAATTTTAATAATTGAAGGATTAGCTAAAATTGATGCAACCGAACGTGGTATTCCAATTTTATTAATTCTAAATAAAAAAGCCTTTTCGCTTGTAGAGAGTTGTAAAAGTGCAACACTATTTTTTCTTCCCTTTTTAAAATTAGGTTTTGTTTCGGTATCAAAGCCAATATGACTAAAATTACGAAGATAATCACTAGCTTTATCAGCATCGGCAATTGTTTCAATCAAAACAATAGGTCCTTCGAAAGCAACCGTTGGATAAAGGTTTAATTCGTCGGGAGTAATTTTTGCAATATCAGGGAATAAAAGCATTTTACCAATTTTCGCTTTGTTTTTTACTAGTACTTCGAGGAGCTTCTGTTTCAAGCATGAAACCTTCACTATATCTTATAAGATGTAATTCAGAAATTAAACGTAAAAGACGAATTCCCCAAAATGCTTTAAAATTCGTGATACAATCTGCAACTGCAATAAAACGATCTTCATCTTCAAAATCGCGATATAAAAGCACAAAATTCATCACATCTTGGTAAATATCGGCATACGATTCGGTAATACTAACATTCACCGATTCGCCAGAATCATACCCTACAGAATCGATAATATCATAATATGCTTCAAGTGAACCTATTTTTTCAGAGACTAATGCATGGATTTTATTGTAATCGTCTTCAGTCACAAACTTTTCGACATAAGTACTATTATCGTCTTGTATGCTATCAATCATCGAAGCTTTTAAATAAAGTAGTGTCAAAATTTTAATTGATTTATCAATAAAATCGGGACGTTGAAACTTATCAGCTTTATTTAAGAACGCACAGAACTCAACGGAAACAGTAAAGAATTCTGCAATATTTTTTTGTATGACTTGGTTATCGCTCATTAACAATCAATTTGTGCAAAATTAAACAATGCTTTGGGTTTAACAATTTTTAGAGCAAATAGTTTTAGAAAATTAAGTAAAAACAAAGCATTTTTTTGTATTGAACGGTATAATTTTTTCCTACCTTTGTGCAATTTTAAATTAAAAAATAGTTTCGGATGTCATTCATATCAGAAAAAATTCAACCAGAGGCCCTTACATTTGATGATGTATTGCTTATTCCAGCGTATTCAGAAATACTACCAAGGGAAGTAGATATCACATCACATTTCACAAAAAACATTAAAATAAATACTCCAATTGTTTCTGCAGCAATGGATACCATCACAAATGCAAACATGGCAATAGCTATGGCTCGCGAAGGTGGACTTGGTGTTATTCACAAAAACATGAGTATCGAAAAACAAGCTAATGAGGTAAAAAGAGTAAAACGTGCCGAAAATGGTATGATTTACGATCCTATTACTATTGGCATTGATGCTAAAGCAAAAGATGTATTACAATTAATGAAAGAGTTCAAAATTGGTGGTATTCCAGTAGTTGGAAAACAAGGTGAACTTTTAGGAATTGTAACAAATAGAGATTTACGTTTTGAGCAAGACTTAAACAAATCGGTTGAAGACATCATGACAAAAGATAACTTGATTACGATTAATCAAGATGATGATCACGCTGATGCTGCTCAAATATTACAAGCACACAAGATTGAGAAACTTCCAGTAGTAGATAAAAAAGGTAAACTTTGTGGTTTATTGACATACAAAGATATTTTTAAAGCAAAAGATAATCCAAATGCATGTAAAGATGAAAAAGGTCGTTTACGTGTTGCTGCTGCTTTAGGTATCGCAAAAGATACAATTGAGCGTCTTGATGCACTTGTTGATGCCGGAGTTGATGCAGTAGTCATTGATACAGCT
>Ga0302286_10003667_pt1 | contig 10308 bp, 10 predicted proteins | sample III_Fen_E2_3_FD_198765 | JGI IMG/M metagenome (GOLD analysis project Ga0302286, IMG submission 198765) | Peat permafrost microbial communities from Stordalen Mire near Abisko, Sweden - III_Fen_E2_3 | ecosystem: Environmental > Terrestrial > Soil > Wetlands > Permafrost | place: Sweden: Abisko...
CAGGATCGCACTCCCTCGCGCATCGAGGAGTTCTTCAAGAAGAATCCTGGCCTGGACAATGATTTTCTCACCCATCCCTACTTTGAAGTGCGCGCCGCAGCGGCTAAATATGCCGATGTCTTCCGGCTGACCGCCTTGCTCAACGATGAAGATGAGGCCGTGCGCTGGAATGCGGCCCTGCGGCTTCCGCGCCGCTTTCTGCTGCGGCTGCGCGATGATCTGAATCGCGAAGTGCGGGTTCGTATCGCCTCGCATCTCGATGGCGAAGAGTTGACGCCGATGATGTCGGACCCTGACTACTTTGTGCGCCAGATCGTTGCGCAGCGCATTGGAGTGCAGCAACTGAAACACATGATCGACGATCCCGACCCTGAGGTGCGGCGCGTAGTTGCGCAGCGGATCTCCGGCGAGTGGCTGTTGGAGTTGGTGAATGATTCCGACCCTTCGGTATGTCTTGCGGTTGCCGAACGGCTGACTCCTGCACAGTTATTGCCTCTGCGCTTTCACTCCGATATTCGCGTTCGTTACGTGGCAGCGGAGCGGGTTCCAGCGAGTGCCCTCGACGCGATGCGCAAAGACGCTGATCCGCTGGTGCGAGAGCGGGTCGAGGAGAGACTGACGGAAGCTCGGAATCTGCCCGAAGAAGCCCACGCTGTCCTTCAGATGAGATCAGCAAGTCCAGACAAGAGGAGGGGATGATATGTCAAAGATCGTTCGCGATGGCTGGGTGGTGGAGTTGGATGGACCGCCTCAGTTTGAGTACGGACAGAAAGTCCGGTCCAAATTCATGGTGCGCAACGATGGCACATTCCCCGGAAAAGACATCGGCGATGTACTTGTCAACAAGGGCGAGGAAGGGTATGTGATCTCGATTGGAACCTTTTTGCAGCAGTACTACATCTACGGAGTCGAGTTCATCGAGAGCGGCTTCCGCGTAGGCATGAAGCGAAAAGAGCTTGAGCCGATCGAGCTACTTGTTGCCGAAGGGAGAGCGTAATGGAAACTTGCGCACCGCGCTATGAATGGGGGCAACGCGTGCAGGCTGCTGCCGACCTGTTCAACGACGGATCGTACCCGGAGCAGCCATCTGAGGCTCTGCTGGTTCAAAACGGTGAAGCGGGACAAATTGTGCAAGTAGGCCATCACACCGATTCGGGAACCATTATCTATATGGTCGAGTTTGCGCATCATCGGATCGTGGGATGCTTGGAAAACGAACTAGAGCCGAGTCAATCGAATGGAGAAGCACAATGAAGGTGATGATTCGCAAAAATCGCGCTGGTGTACTATCGGCCTATGTGGCCAAAAAGGACCTGGAAGAACCCATCGTCGATACAGAAAAACCGGAGATGTGGGGCGGCATAGTCACACTCGCCAATGGATGGCGGCTGGAGCTGCCTGCAATGGATGCCGCAACTACATTGCCGATCACCGTCGAGGCGCGAAAGCTGATGGAAGACGAGGTGCCAGCTTGAACTGCACTCCGCTGGATGCGATTGCGCAAGCATTCGCCAGCGGCAGTGCGATTCCATTTCTTGGACCGGGTGTACTTTCAATCGAAAGTGCTGCGTGCCCATTGCCCGCTTCACACAAGGCTCTTGTAGGGCATTTGACATCGAAGAGCAGCGTGCCCCACAAAGTCAGAAACAATCTGGGAGCCGCCGCGCAGTTCATTGAAAACTTCAAGCATCGCAGTACTGTGACCAATGCGATGAATGAAGCATTCAGTGCCGACGTGCAGCCCACAGCGCTGCACATGCTGTTGACGAGCCTGTCAGCGCTGCCATTGATTGTTCATGCCTGGTATGACGATCTGCCGCAAAAGGCGCTGCGCTCGCACTCCAGTTGGGGCATGGCGCAGGGTGTAAGCCAGGCGGAACACTCCGGCAATTGGATTCACTATTTCTCGTCGAACGGAGAGTACGCCGGAGTTGAAGCTGAACGGCCTTACACGAACTGGAAGAGGCTGCTCTATCAGCCACTCGGCTCGGTATGGCCGGCTCACAATTATCTTGTCTCCGACTCCGACTTTGTTGAAGTACTCACAGAGATCGATATACAAACGCCCATTCCGGATTCCGTGCAAGAGATACGGAAGGGAAGAAACTTTCTCTTTCTTGGATGCAGGTTTTCAACGCAACTGGAGAGGCTCTTTGCGCACCAGATTATCAAGCGGTCATCCGACAAGCATTGGGCAATCCTGCCAGAGGAACTTACGCGCAACGAAGTGCGCTTTCTTGAAGAGCACAACATCGAGCGTATAGCGATAAGCCTGGATGAATTCGTCGCCGAACTGTCGGAGAAACTGCAAGCCAAGTGAAGGTATTCGTCGCTGATCCGTAGCATTCACTACAAAGAAACTCTCGATTGTCGCATTCTACACAGGCGTACAAATTCAAGCAAAGCACTGAAGATACGCATCTTAGTTGAATATCTGGTTTGGCACGGCGATTGCACATAGATATGCGTACACCGGAGCACAAGGATGCACAACAACATTCAGCATCCTTGATCCGACAGTCATCTGGTCGCTGCTTTGTTGTAAGCAGATGAAGACGCAGACGAGAGATTTTGAGAATCAGGAACGAATCACAGAACCGAGGAGGATACGATGGCTAAACTGCGGCAGATTGCTTTCTACGGCAAGGGCGGAATCGGAAAGTCCACCACATCGCAAAACACATTGGCGGCGCTGGCAGAGATGGGGCAGAAGATCCTCATCGTCGGCTGCGACCCGAAGGCAGACTCAACACGCTTGATCCTGCATGCGAAAGCGCAGAACAGCATTCTCAGCCTGGCTGCGGAAAAGGGCACCATCGAGGACATCGAACTCGAAGAGGTGATGAAGTACGGATATCAGAAGATCCGCTGCGTTGAATCCGGCGGTCCTGAACCGGGCGTAGGCTGTGCCGGCCGCGGCGTAATTACGGCTATCAACTTTCTCGAAGAGAACGGCGCCTACGAGAACCTTGACTACGTCTCCTACGATGTGCTCGGCGACGTTGTCTGCGGCGGTTTCGCAATGCCTATCCGCGAGAACAAGGCGCAGGAGATCTACATCGTCATGTCGGGCGAGATGATGGCTATGTACGCGGCCAATAACATCTCCAAAGGTATTTTGAAGTACGCCAACTCGGGCGGCGTTCGCCTGGGCGGCCTGATCTGCAACGAACGCCAGACTGACAAGGAATTGGAACTGGCCGAGAACATGGCCAAGAAATTGGGCAGCAAGCTGATCTACTTCGTTCCCCGCGACAACGTTGTGCAGCACGCCGAACTTCGTCGCATGACGGTCATTGAGTACGCGCCTGAATCTGCGCAGGCCGAACACTACCGCACCTTGGCGAAAAAGATCCACGAGAACGCCGGTCAGGGTGTGATTCCCACGCCTATCACCATGGACGAGCTTGAAGAGATGTTGATGGAACACGGAATCATCAAGAACATCGACGAGTCGCTGATCGGCAAGAAAGCTACCGAAGTCGCGGCGTAAGATTTCCTCCCTTCACGGGCGCCAGCATAGCAATGCGACTGGCGCCCGTTTCCACAAATTCAATCAAGAGAGGTTCATCAATGAGCGATAACGCTGGCGTTGAAGAGATCAAAGAACGTAACAAGCAGATGATCAGCGAGGTTCTCACGGCCTATCCGGAGAAGACGGCGAAGAAGCGCGCCAAGCACCTTGCAACTTTTGACGAAGGCAAGAGCGATTGCGGAGTCAAGTCCAACCTCAAAACCATTCCGGGCGTGATGACGATTCGCGGCTGCGCTTACGCCGGCGCGAAGGGTGTGGTGTGGGGTCCCATCAAGGACATGGTGCACATCAGTCATGGACCGGTGGGTTGCGGCCAATATTCCTGGGCTGCGCGGCGCAACTACTTTGTGGGCACCACGGGCGTGGATGCCTTCGCCACCATGCAGTTCACATCAGACTTTCAAGAAAACGATATTGTCTTTGGCGGCGATAAGAAACTGGCCAAGATCATCGACGAGATTGAAGTTCTCTTTCCGCTGAACAAGGGCATCTCGGTCCTGTCGGAGTGCCCGGTCGGACTGATCGGCGACGACATTGAAGGCGTCTCCAAGGCCAAGGCCAAGCAGATTGGCAAGACCATCGTTCCGGTTCGCTGCGAGGGCTTTCGCGGCATTTCGCAGTCGCTAGGCCATCACATTGCCAACGACTCTATTCGCGATCATGTTTTCGGCAAACTTGGCGACAAGCCTGCGCGCTTTGAAAGCACCCCTTACGACGTAACGATCATCGGCGACTATAACATCGGCGGTGATGCATGGGCTTCCCGCATTCTGCTTGAAGAGATGGGCCTGCGAGTGATTGCCCAGTGGTCGGGCGATGGAACGCTGGCCGAACTCGAATCGACTCCGCATGCCAAGCTTAATCTGATTCACTGCTACCGCTCGATGAACTATATCTCTCGTCACATGGAAGAAAAGTATGGAATTCCATGGATCGAGTACAACTTCTTTGGGCCGACCAAGATCGCCGAGTCGTTGCGCAGTATCGCTTCTCACTTCGACGACAAGATCAAAGAAGGTGCAGAGCGGGTGATCGCCAAATACACGGTGCTCACCGATGCTGTAGTCGCGAAATATCGTCCTCGTCTTGAAGGCAAGAAGGTGATGCTCTTTGTCGGCGGCCTTCGACCCCGTCACGTGATCGGCGCCTATGAAGATCTTGGCATGGAGATTGTCGGCACCGGCTACGAGTTTGGCCACAACGACGACTATCAACGCACCACGCACTACGTAAAAGACGGCACGCTGATCTACGACGACATAACCAGCTTCGAGTTCGAGAAGTTTGTCGAGAAAGTTAAACCCGACATGGTTGGCTCCGGCATCAAGGAAAAGTACATCTTCCAGAAGATGGGCGTTCCTTTTCGCCAGATGCATTCATGGGACTACTCCGGCCCATATCACGGATACGATGGCTTCCCAGTTTTTGCTCGCGATATGGATATGGCGATCAATGCCCCGGTTTGGAAGATGACCAAGGCCCCTTATTAAACAGCGCGGAAACCTGAGAGGAGAAATCACGCTATGACACAAAATGTAGACAAGGTGATCGACCACTTTGAGTTGTTCCGCAGCTCCGAATACACGGAGATGCTCGCCAACAAGAAGTGCATGTTTGAAGATCCTGTGCCCACAGAAGAATTCGTGCGGGTGAAGGAATGGACCGAGAGCGATGATTATCGTGAAAAGAATTTCGCTCGCGAGCATCTTGTCATTAATCCAGCGAAGGCTTGCCAGCCGCTAGGCGCGCTCTTTGTCGCACTTGGCTTTGAAGGAACACTGCCCTTCATTCACGGTTCGCAGGGATGTGCTGCGTATTTTCGCAGCCACTTTTCCCGGCACTTCAAGGAGCCTACAGCAGCCGTATGTTCGTCCATGACCGAAGATGCCGCTGTGTTGGGCGGTCTCAGCAACATGATCGATGGCTTGGCCAACTCCTATACCTTGTACAAACCGAAGATGATCGCCGTATCGACCACTTGCATGGCCGAGGTCATAGGCGATGATTTGAATGCCTTCATCAAGGGTGCAAAGGAAAAGGGATCGGTTCCGATGGAGCTGGATGTTCCATTTGCTCATACTCCTTCCTTTGTCGGCAGCCATATTACCGGTTACGACAATGCGCTCAAGGGAATTATTGAGCACTTCTGGAATGGCAAAGCCGGCACCGTGCCAAAGCTGGAACGCAAGGCTAACGGCAAGTTGAACTTTATCGGTGGATTCGATGGCTACACGGTTGGCAATATGCGCGAGATCAAACGCATCTTCGATCTGATGGGAGTCGAATACACGATTCTCGCCGATGCTAGTGATGTGTGGGACACGCCCAGCGACGGGGAGTTCCGCATGTACGACGGTGGAACCACGCTGGAGGATGCGGCCAACTCGATCCATGCTAACGCGACTATCTCCATGCAGGAGTTCTGCACAGAGAAGACGCTGGATCTGATCGAAGCATCCGGGCAAGAGACTGTTGCCTTCAATCACCCCATCGGAGTGGAAGCCACCGATCGATTCCTAATGGAGGTGGCACGACTCACAGGCAAAACCATCCCCGATTCGATCAGGAAAGAGCGCGGCAGGCTCGTCGATGCAATCGCCGACTCAAACTCACATATTCATGGCAAGAAATTCGCTCTCTATGGCGATCCAGATTTGACGCTTGGCCTCACGGGATTCCTGCTCGAGTTGGGAGCAGAGCCAGTGCACATTCTCTCCACCAACGGCGGGCAAGCGTGGAAGGAAAAAGTGGAAGCACTGCTGGCCGCATCTCCCTTTGGCAAGAACTGCCATGTGTATGCAGGGAAGGATCTCTGGCATATGCGTTCGCTGCTCTTTACCGAGCCTGTCGACTACCTGATTGGTAACACCTACGGGAAGTTCCTTGAGCGCGACACAAAGACTCCATTGATCCGTCTGGGCTTTCCTATCTTCGATCGCCACCACCATCATCGCTATCCTGTCTGGGGTTACCAGGGAGGGCTCAACGTACTGGTCAAGATTCTCGATAGGATCTTTGACTACATGGATCAAACAACGAACGAAACAGGAAAGACCGACTACAGCTTCGACATTATCCGCTAGGGGCCGAAAAGGTTTCCCTGAGACGTCGCGCGGCGATTCAAACCAGGATCGCCCGCGACGTGATCTCGCAGATTGAGAACGGCAAACTACTCCAGCACGCGTCGGCAACGTGAAAGGGAGCGGCGATGAGTACTCTTGGCTCAAAAGTTCAGCAGGTGTTCAATGAGCCCGGTTGCGCCACGAATCAGGCCAAGAAGAGCCTGGACCGGAAGAAGGGCTGCAATCGCGTGCTCGCGCCCGGCGCCGCAGCCGGTGGCTGCGCCTTCGATGGCGCCAAGATTGCTCTTCAACCCATTACGGATGTCGTGCACTTGATTCATGGTCCGATCAACTGCGAAGGGCACTCCTGGGATGGACGCGGCGCCAAATCATCTGGGTCGAGCCTCTACCGCACCAGCTTCACAACCGCGATGAATGAGCAGGACATCATCTTCGGTGGCGAAAAGCATCTCTATCAATCCATCAAAGAAGCTGTCAGAAAATACAATCCGCCAGCGGTCTTCGTCTATCAGACATGCGTGCCGGCGATGATCGGTGATGATCTTGAAGCAGTCTGCAAGGCTGCCGCGAAGAAGCTTGGAAAACCGGTGATTCCCATCAATGTGCCCGGGTTTGTGGGATCGAAGAACCTCGGCAATAAACTCGCTGGCGAAGCGCTACTCGATTACGTGATTGGCACAGAAGAACCGGAGAAAACGACTCCCTACGATATCAATATTATCGGGGAATACAACCTCTCCGGCGAGCTCTGGCAGGTGAAGCCTTTGCTCGATGAACTGGGAATTCGCATCCTGGCCTGCATCTCCGGCGATGCAAAATATCACGAAGTAGCGCGCTCGCATCGGGCACGCGCGGCGATGATGGTCTGTTCCAAGGCCATGATCAACGTGGCGCGCAAGATGGAAGAGCGTTATGGAATCCCTTACTTCGAAGGATCGTTTTATGGCATCGGCGACACGAGCGACTCTCTGCGCAGAATAGCGCAATTGCTGGTAGAGAGAGGTGCGCCAGCCGAACTGCTGGACCGCACCGAAGCAGTGATCGAAAGAGAAGAGGCACGCGCATGGGGCCGAATTGCTCCTTTTAAAGCGCGCCTTGCCGGCAAGCGAGCGTTGCTTTTTACCGGTGGCGTAAAGTCATGGTCTGTTGTCGCTGCGATGCAAGAAGCAGGACTGACCGTCATTGGTACCAGCGTCAAGAAGTCCACGCCTGACGACAAAGAGCGCATCAAAGAAATCATGAAAGAAGATGCGCATATGTTCGACGACCTGAAGCCGCGTGAGATGTACAAGATGCTGAAAGAGGCTCAAGCCGACATCATGCTTTCCGGCGGACGAACCCAGTTTGTAGCTCTGAAAGCGAAGATGCCATGGCTCGACATCAACCAGGAACGGCATCATGCATATGCAGGATATGAAGGCATGGTGGCGCTGGTGAGCGAAATCAGCAAGGCACTCTCGAATCCCATCTGGGAGCAAATTCGCAAGCCTGCACCGTGGGAGTTTGACATCACTCGAAATGAGTTATCCATTCACGTGGCATAGGACAGGCACATGGCGAGAGTGACGATCAGCGACAAGTACTGCACTGTGAATCCGCTGAAGATGAGTGCGTCCATTGGCGCAGCGCTGGCCTTTATGGGAGTGGATAACTCGATGCCGCTGCTCCATGGCTCCCAGGGTTGCACCTCTTTCGGGCTTGTACTGTTCGTGCGCCATTTTCGCGAGGCAATCCCGATGCAGACAACGGCGCTGAGCGAAGTCGCCACGGTCCTGGGCGGCTTCGACAATCTGGAGCAGGCGCTGCTGAATATTGCCGAACGAACCCATCCGACGCTGATAGGGATCTGCACAACAGGCATCTCTGAAATCAAAGGAGACGACCTGACAGGATTTCTCAAACTGATTCGCGCTAAACACCCGAAGCTCGATGGCATCTCCCTTGTCGATGTTTCCACGCCTGATTTTCAAGGAGCATTTCAGGATGGATGGGCGGCAGCAGTCACACGCATGATCGAAGAGCTTGTCGAAATTCCGAGATCTGATGCGAGGCTCTCGCGGCGCGTTAACATACTACCGGGTTGTCATATTACTCCCGGAGATATCGATGAGCTTCGCGACATCTTCGAGGCATTCAGCCTCGACCCTGTTTTCTTGCCGGACCTTTCTGGATCACTCGATGGACATATTCCAACAGAGTTCACTTCAACAACTCTAGGCGGAATCTCAGTTGAACAAATCAAGAGAATGGGCTCGGCATGCTGGACGGTCGCTATTGGCGAGCAGATGCGCGGGGCCGCAATCACCCTCGAGCATCATACCGGCATTCCTTACAAGCTATTCGGCAGACTCACCGGGCTTGCGGCCAACGATGAATTGATGGGATTTCTATCGGAGATTAGCGGCGTCCCCGTTCCACGGAAGTATCGGCGGCAACGCGGCCAGTTGATCGATGCGATGATGGACGGTCACTTTTACTTCGGCGGCAAGCGAGTTGCCATCGCCGCGGAGCCGGACCTGTTGTTTGCGATGTCGCATTGGCTTCATGAGATGGGTTGTGAGATTCAGGCCGCCGTAACGACGGAACAGTCGCCCGTGCTTGAGAGTATTCCAGTTGACGAAGTTTTGCTCGGCGACCTGGAAGATCTCGAACAGCGCGCCGTTGGAGCCGATCTGATTGTGACGCATTCGCATGGAAGGCAAGCGGCAGAGCGACTTCACATTCCATTGTTCCGCATTGGAATACCGAACTTTGATCGTCTCGGCGCCGGGCAACAGGTCACGGTTGGCTATCGAGGAACGCGCGATCTGATCTTCGATATTGGCAATCTTCTGGTGGCCGATGCTCATGAACCGACGCCCGAGACCTGGATGCCTCGGATCCGGCCGCCTCAAGATCTGGTAACTCTGCAGTGATATTTTTGTGATTCTCAGGAGGAATATGAAAATCGCCTTTGCGACAGAGGATGGAAAACATATCAATGCCCACTTCGGATGGGCAAAGAAGATTGCCATCTATGAGGTCAGCCCTGAGCATTGCTGTTTCGACCATAACGTCGAATTCGGCGGCAACCTGGAAGAGGACGGCAATGAGGACAAGCTGGGCCCGAAGCTCGATGCGATCAAGGACTGCGCGATTCTTTATGTGGCTGCGATTGGCGGTTCCGGAGCTGCTCGCGTCGTCGCGAAGAATGTTCATCCGGTCAAGGTTGCTGAAACCCAGGCGATCGAGGATACATTGCAGCAGTTGCAAAAAGTGCTCAGCGGTAACCCTCCGCCGTGGCTTCGCAAGGCGCTCAACAAGGGCAGGGATCGCGACATTGATTTCGAGGATGAGGTGATCTATGGATGAGAGCGCTGTGCAAGTAGAGGCGCCCGCATCCAGGGGCTTCCTCAGCGAATTGATCAAGCAATGGCGAGCTCAGGATTTGCATGGTTCATGGGACGGCAAGAGCGATCAGGATTTGCTCGAACCCTACATCATGACCCGCGAGAAGCGCCTTGCCATTCCGCTCATGAGCGATCCTGATCCTGAGACGCTGTGGCGCATGGAGCTGTTTTACAACGCCGTCGGATTGACCATTGAGCGCATCACTGGCGTGATGGTGTCGCCGCTGATGAAGTTACACCACGAAGGCTTTGGCCGCCTAGTACTCACTGCGGGCCGGCTGATCGTTTTCAATAAGCACTT
>Ga0302286_10003668_pt1 | contig 10305 bp, 8 predicted proteins | sample III_Fen_E2_3_FD_198765 | JGI IMG/M metagenome (GOLD analysis project Ga0302286, IMG submission 198765) | Peat permafrost microbial communities from Stordalen Mire near Abisko, Sweden - III_Fen_E2_3 | ecosystem: Environmental > Terrestrial > Soil > Wetlands > Permafrost | place: Sweden: Abisko...
ATGTAAAACCGTACTTAGAAATTGGTAGTTTTAAAGAATTAAAAAATGTAAGCCTGTTTAATTCTGTAAAACCTTTTCTTGGAAGTATTCAATGGGATAATGGACTTGATCTATGCCCGGACACACTTTACCTAGAAGGAAAATAATACTTAGTTTTAAAATACTGAATTTATATAACTACCTGGCAATCGGCAAAATTTCTCAGTTGGAATTCTGCCGATTATTATTTTCGAGTATATGCAAACTGATCATCGACCCACTTCGTTTAAGATGCATCGGGTCGATAGAGAGAATCCTGTATATTGTTTCGATCAAAATATAGGGATTACAGAAAAATTTCTTTAATTTTGCACCCTGTTTGAGACATCAAACCTTTCAACCTTTTCAAACAACAAACTATTCAAACTAACATAATCATGGCAAAAGAATTTAATTACCAGGAACCTTTTCCACTGGGAAAAGAAAAAACCGAATACTACCTGCTCACCAAAGAACATGTCTCGGTATCGGAATTTGAAGAACAGGAAGTACTGAAAGTAGAACCGGAAGGACTGACGAAACTGGCACGTGCTGCCATGCGCGATTGTTCATTCCTGCTTCGTCCGGCACACCAGGAACAGGTGGCAAAGATCCTTGCTGATCCACAAGCCAGTGAAAACGATAAATATGTAGCCCTGACCATGCTTCGCAATGCGGAAATTGCTGCCAAGGGAATATTGCCATTCTGCCAGGACACCGGTACTGCCACTGTGTATGCTAAAAAAGGCAGCAATGTCTTTACAAACGGTACCGACGAAGAAGCATTGTCGAAAGGAATCTACGAAACCTACACTGAAGAGAACCTGCGTTACTCACAGAATGCCGCGTTGAACATGTATGATGAAGTGAATACAGGCACGAACCTACCGGCACAAATCGACCTGGTAGCCAGTCATGGTAATGAATATAAATTCTTGTTTATCGCCAAAGGAGGCGGTTCGGCAAATAAGTCATACTTGTTCCAGGAAACCAAAGCACTGCTTAACCCGGTATCCCTGGAGAAATTCCTGACAGAAAAGATGAAAACCCTGGGAACGGCAGCTTGCCCTCCCTACCACATTGCCTTTGTAATTGGCGGTACTTCGGCTGATGCCTGTATGAAAACAGTAAAACTGGCATCCACCAAATACTACGATGAACTCCCTACTGTAGGGAATGAACTTGGACAGTCGTTCAGGGATATAGAAATGGAGGCCAAGATTCTGAAAGCATCACAGGAATCGGGGATTGGTGCACAGTTTGGTGGCAAGTACTTTGCACACGACATTCGTATTGTCCGCATGTCACGCCATGGGGCATCCTGTTTTGTGGGAATGGCAGTATCCTGTTCCGCCGACAGGAATATCAAAGGAAAAATAAACAAAGATGGCATTTGGGTTGAAAAGATGGAAGATAACCCGGGGCGTTTGATCCCTGAAGAATTACGGAACCAAGGTGAAGGCAATGCCGTAAAGATCGACCTGAACCAACCAATGAAAGATATCCTGGCCACATTATCGAAGTACCCTGTATCCACCCGCTTATCCTTGAGTGGAACTATTGTGGTGGGTCGGGATATAGCCCATGCCAAGCTAAAAGAACTGCTTGACTCAGGCAAACCGCTTCCACAATATGTAAAGGATCATCCAATTTATTATGCAGGTCCTGCCAAGACACCGAAAGGAATGGCCTCAGGATCCTTTGGACCTACTACTGCCGGACGTATGGATTCGTATGTGGATTTATTACAGGAGAATGGCGGCAGCCTGATCATGATTGCCAAAGGCAACCGTACTCAGCAAGTAACCGATGCCTGCCAAAAGCATGGTGGATTCTACCTGGGTTCTATTGGTGGTCCTGCTGCTATCCTGGCCGAACAAAACATCAAGAAAGTAGAATGCCTGGAATATCCGGAATTAGGCATGGAAGCTATCTGGAAAATTGAAGTGGAAAACTTCCCTGCATTTATTTTGGTGGATAATAAAGGAAATGATTTCTTCAAGCAAATAAAACCAATTATGGCTTGCTAAAAGCCAAACAAAGTAAGAAATCGTCCACAGATTACGCAGATTACCACAGAAATTAAATTCTTTGTAAATCAGCGTAATCTGTGGACGATTCTTTTTGTATATCAATACTCTGTTTAATTCAGCTTTAATCGAACACCTGCATTTACATTGGTTCCAGGTTGTGTTAGACCTCCATAATCGGCATAGGTAGTGTTCAGGATATTATTCACATCTGCATATACATCAAATTTCTTTTGTATCCAGCTTATACGCCCATCGAGCATGAAGTAAGGAGAAAAGTGATGAATGACGGAAGGAGCCCCATACACTTTGTTGGCATCATACGTACCTGCCCGGTCTAAATAAGCAGCTTTCCAGGATACAGAAAGATCCTTCCAGACTGAATGATCGACGGTCAGTACAATTTTATGTTTCAGGTAATCCAGCGCATATTTGGAGATAAACGTACTGGCACTTTTATCCAGTTGTATATACGAATAACTTAAGCCTATTTTGCGGATAAAGCAATGTTGGAAGTAATATTCTGCAGATATATCTGTACCCAGTGCATTGATACTGGTCAGGTTTTCACTATTCCATACGGCAGTTGGAGCAGGCTTCACCCAATCGATTACATTTTGAGCCATACGGTAATACCCCACAACATCCAGTTTCCACGATGACTGAAGAATTTTTGTTCCTGCTTCGAGTGTTTGAGAATGTTCGGGTTTTAAATCCGGATTGGCTGTGTGTTGAGGACCGACATAATACAAATCGGTAAACGTGGGCAGACGAACTGCCGTGTTGGCATCTGCAAAGACACGTACATGATCATTGATAGAATATGCCAGGTCAATTCCGCCAAAGGTATTCAACCCAAAAGAGGAGGTATAGGTGGAAGCAACTCCCAAAGATAAATACCAGCGGTTCAGGGTCAGGGTCTGGTCAACGTATCCGGTTGACAGCAGGCGATTGGCTTCGCGGGTAAAGAATCCGTTCGTTTCCATCGGTGCACGCATTGAATCAATCTTAGTGCCAAGCACATTGCTAAAAATATGTTCATTCCGCATATCAACGCCTAATGTAGTTTTACCTAGTTTCGAAACATAAGCAACAGTTGCTTTACCTCCCGTTACGTCAGTCAGATGATAGTTCCACCCGGCAGGTTTATTAAAGTCCAATTCAAAGCGGTCATGATGCTGACGCCAGTATGCTTGGGCAGTGTATTCAAATTTTCCTTTGCTCATTGTCCAGTTCAGGGCAGTAAGAAATGTTTTTGAGTTCTCATACTGGTTTGGAAATGCCAATGAATAGAAGCCGCTCGCCCCAAAGGCTTTAAACTGAGCTGCCAATTGTAAATCAAATTTACCGGCATTTTTAGTATTAAAAGTGGATTGCAAATACCCACTGCTTAAATCAAAGTCCGTATTAGCCGTATACCCGCTGCTGCTTTTATGCGATATAGATGCAAAGGTATGGAAACGATCCGTACCCAGGCTACCGGAAACCGACTGGGCAAAATAGTTATAGCTGCCTCCGGTCAGTTCGGCATTCAGGGTGTGCTTTCCTGTATTCCCGGTAACGATATTAATCGCTCCACTAAAGGCATTCGGCCCCAGTACCCGGGCAGAAGATCCTTCCAGAATTTCCACACGGCTGACATCCGACAAACTAAGGGGTATGTCGAGGTTAAAATGACCTGTCTGCGGATCAGTAATATTGATTCCGTTCAGTAGTACCAACACCTGGTCGAACGAGCCACCGCGGACAGATATATCAGCCTGAGCACCATTAGTACCTCGTTGTCGTACATCCAGACCTGTTACATAGTCCAGCAGTTGATCAATACTTTGTACCGCAGCACGGGTAATTTCAGTCCTGTCGATTACGGTAAGCACCCTGCCCATTTCAGAATAGAGCTTATTCCGACTGGCATTAACCTGTAGCTCCGAAAGATGTACGGCCAGTGAATCGGACTTAACCTGGCTACGCACAGATTGAAAAGTAATGAGAAAGATTGAAAAGAGAATAAACGTTTTTTTCATACTGGATAAAATAAAAAACGGTTGAGATGAGATAAACTCATTTCAACCGTTCAGATTAATAAAATAGATATTGGACACCTGATGGCACGCAGAGGCACGATCGGATGTTAGTTCGAGTAAAGATGTTTCTTGTAGAGAATTAATAGTTGCTTCTAAGTAGGATAACTCACTCAACTTATCCGGGGATTCGGATTCAGAAGCAAAAGCACAGATTGAGCTTTTAGAAACCCCGACAGCTTTTTGAAGTGATTTATCAGTAATGGAGATAGACACACAACCTATCGTAACAGCACAAGCCAGGCTACAAAAAACAGCATACCCTGCCCTGCTCCAACGACGGAAGCGAATAGAAGAGGCAGTATAGTTATTTTCAGTTTTCACCGGTATGGTTATTATTTAGAGGCGCAAAAGTAACAAAAAAAAATTATATTAACAGCTATATCACAAAAAAAGTGTTTCTGGACCCAGAAACACTTTTCATTAAAGCAATTTATTTTATTGACGTAAGAAGTTTTTACGGTTTAATTTGCCGGTCCAGACATCCGAATAAGAAGTTGAACCATTCTTACCACCTATGATGAAAATACGATTAGACTGAAGAATCTGTTGTTTCAAGCCATCAGGTTGTACGCCTTTAAGAGCCAATGGCTTAAATACAATTGCCGATTGGTAAGTACGAGGCAAGAGACCGGCAGGAAGCCTGTTAACCAGGGTATCAAGCAGTTTCCAGCTTAAACCTTCGTCGGTAGATACTTTATAGAAATTTGCACCTGTATCATTTCGTTTACCAAATACGAATAACTTGCTATCGTATGAAATAACCGAAGGTCCGGTAGAAAGAGAATCGAGGGTATGATTTTCAACAGCGAAATTCAACCAATAGTAACCATCTTCAGTGCTCCAGCTAGTTCGATTGGCACTTGTTGTTAAAGATCCCTGCAATACTAATGCCCGTGCTTTGCCGGTTGGAGCATTAAAGCTCACAGAAGCAAAATCACTGATTGGGAAATTAGCCGGCACTGCAACTTTATTATTAACGAACCAGGTAAGTCCGTCTTTAGAACCTGCAAAACGGTAAGACTGATCAGGCGATTGAACAACTGCCCGCAGACTGTCATTTAGTGTTACCAAAATAGCCTTGTAGGTGTAATTAACAGGAGAACAAACACCGTTTGTCCAGGTCTGTCCGTCAGTTGACGAATACATTTTACCATCTTGCAACAGAAATAATTTCCCTTTTAATTGCAACATAGTATTTAATGCAGCAGTCGTTGGTAAACCGCTAACTGAAGCCGAGCTCCAAGTATAGCCATCTAATGAGGTAGTTAATATAATTGAATTTCCATCATTTTGGTAATAGCAGAATTTATCGTTTATCAGGATAGCCTTTTGGGTTACTGAACTAACTGCATTCATGTTTCCACTTACTGATGCCCAGTTATACTTTTCCGGATCAACCTGATGTACATTCACTTTGACAGTATATTCTATAGAGTCTTTAGCATTAGCAGCATAATTTACTATCCGGATAGGCTGCCTGAAATCAATAGTATCAGTTCCTGTTATAAATGCAGAGACTTTTTTATATTTATATCCTGTAGTAGGGAAATACAATTTTACTCCTGCTGAACTTGTAAAGGTAAAAGTTGGGTAAACACTATCCACACGGGTTTTATAGGGCAAAGAATCCACATTTGTAATGGTATTACCCACTAATGTAAATACGGCAGTACTTAAATAAGGGATACTGTCATTCGCAGCAAATGTAAGAGAAACAAAAGTAGGATCAGAAGAAGAAACTGTCGTAGTGGAGGTTCCTAAACAAGAACTAAGTAAAGCGACAGAGGATAGAAAAAAAATCAGCCTGAAAGGATTGGATTTCATAAATACTACGTTTTTTTTTGAACTGACAAAGTTAAAAACATTTTAGGTCATCCTTACCGCACCTCCTAAGTTTTATTGTTTTTTATCATTAAAAACAAGTTTTTTTAAAGAAAGCAATATGAAATGATTTACTAAATTAAGAACTGCTTAAGAATTGAGGAATAAAGTGTTTAGTTTAATTCAACTACCACCGGACAATGATCCGAATGGATAGCTTCCTGAAGAATTGCGGCTGACTTTAAACTACCCCGAAGTGGTTCACTCACCCAATGATAATCGATACGCCAACCGGCATTCCGTGAACGGGCAGCACCCAAGTAGCTCCACCAGCTATATTGATCCGGACGAGGGTCAAATACCCTGAAGGAATCTATCATACCGGAGGCTTCATACTGGTCAAGCCATTCACGTTCCTCAGGTAAAAATCCTGAAACACCCTTTTGCCTTTCAGGATGGTTTATGTCAATAGGTTTATGGCATATATTATAATCTCCACAAACGACAATATTGGGTCTGGTTTTACGCAGGTTCGCTATAAATAAAGCAAACTCACTTAAAAACTGCATTTTAATAGCCTGACGAATTTCCCCTGAAGAACCTGATGGAATATAAACACAGACCACCGTAATATCCCCAAAATCCGCACGGATCACTCTTCCTTCTGAATCAAACCCTGCATGTTGCATCCCTACAACTACATTATCCGGAGCAATCCGGCTCAGTATGGCAACGCCACTATAACCTTTTTTTTCTGCTGAATGGAGATAGGATGTGTACCCCAACTTTGCAAAAAGCATTGTGTCGATCTGTTCCGGTTGCGCCTTAGTCTCCTGAAGACAAAGAACATCTGGCTTTTCAGACATCATCCATTCAGTGAAGTTTTTACTTAATGCAGCTCTAATTCCGTTAACATTATATGAAATTATTTTCATTGATTCACAGATTTTACTTGTTTAAACAATTCAGAAGCGAACACAAAATTATTCAGGGCTTCGTTATGCACATGAAATATATCCTTATTGTTCCCTTGCCATGCTTTTTCACCATTTTCAATAAAAATGATATTTTCTCCAATTTCCATGACTGAATTCATATCATGGGAATTGATAATGGTAGTAATTCCAAACAAATGGGTAATTTCATGGATGAGTTGGTCAATTATGAGTGAAGTCTTCGGATCAAGACCTGAATTGGGTTCATCACAAAAAAGATATTTAGGTTGCAGAGCTATTGCCCTGGCAATTGCTACCCGTTTTTGCATACCGCCGCTTATCTCCGAAGGAGCCAACCCGAATGCCTTTTCCTCCAGGTTCACCTGTTTCAGACAGAAACGTGCCCGTTCAACCATTTCTTCTTTTGTTGAAGGAGAAAACATTTCGAGAGGATACATGACATTCTCCATAACACTTAACGAGTCAAAGAGCGCTGAACCCTGAAACAACATCCCGACCTCTCGTCTCAGAATTCGGATATCGCTCATACGCATGTCCGGTAAATTCCGTCCATCATATTCAATCCGCCCATTATCTATACGGTGTAACCCGATAATACTTTTCATTAATACTGTTTTACCGGATCCGCTTTGACCAATAATCATATTGGTCTTTCCGGTTTCAAAAACAGCAGATACATTTTTAAGTACCTTATTTCCATCAAAAGATTTATCTACATTTTTTACTTCAATCATTATACCTTCTTTTCATGTCGTTTCACTTTCTATATAAAAAAAACAAATCAACAAATTAGCCTAACATTAAACTGGTAATCAACAAATTAAAAAACAGTACTAAAATGCTTCCATTTACAACAGCATTTGTACTGGCTTTACCAACATCGAGTGCTCCCCCACGTGCATAATATCCATAGTAAGAAGCCACTGAGGTTATGACAAAAGCAAAGACCAATGATTTTACGACTGAATAAAACACATAATATGGGACAAAGGCATATTGTATTCCGGTTAAGTAATCGGCTGTCGAAATAACATCAGTAAAAAGACTTACAAAATAACCGCCAACTAATCCAAGGGCCATACTGAAGATAACCAGAAAAGGGATCATCACTACAAAGGCCACTATTTTAGGTAAAATCAGATAATTGGCAGAATTCACACCCATAATTTCGAGGGCATCAATTTGCTCAGTAATCCGCATGGTGCCAATTTCAGAAGCAATATTGGAGCCCACTTTCCCGGCAAGGATCAGACACATAATGGTAGACGAAAATTCCAGTAACAGGGTATCACGGGTCACTAACCCGGTAGTATAGGTAGGAAGCAAGGGATTTGAAGAATTCAGTTTGGTTTGGATAGTCATGATGGCACCAATAAAAACCGAAATAATAATAACAATGGGCAAAGATTGCAATCCAAGCTTCTCAAGTTCTTTCGGAAACTGTCGAAAAAACATTCTCCAACGATCAGGTTGTACTAGGACCCGTTTCATCAGAAGGACATACATGCCGGTATCGTTTAATAGACTCATGGTTGATAATTATAAAGTTAGGAGTTAGATGTACATTTCCACACGTCAATAAGGAATCAGTTTGATCAAGGGAAATCTAAATGCATTCAAAATTGCAAATATACTCATTTTTTGAATAACATTAAAATGGATGAAAAAGTTGAAAAGAGCCTGTTATTCTAAGAACTTAAATTTAGATATAAGAAAAGAGAAACCCGCAAGTCCCTCTTTTCATATTTAAAAATGGAAATTACAGCCCCATTGATATCAATAACTTAGAGTGATAAGTTTTATCAATTAATCCTTCTTGACTTGTACAGTTAAGACTTGGCGAATATCTCCCGAAGATGCACCTACCAGAATACTGAATTTTCCTGGTTCAATTACCCAAGTCTGTGTTTTATCACTGAAGAAAGCCCAATCTTTCACCTGTAAATTAATTACTACCTGCTTGCTTTCTCCGGGTTCAATCATCACCTTAGAGAATGCTTTTAATTCTTTTATTGGACGAAGCACAGTTGATTTCACATCCGAAATATAAACCTGTGCGGCCTCTGCACCTTTTACTTTTCCGGTATTTTTGATCGAGAATGTTAGTTTCACAGTTTCACTCCCGGTATAACTGGTCTTATCGGTTGTTATTTTACCATATTCAAATGTAGTATACGACAATCCGTGTCCAAAGGAAAATAAAGGAGCAATTTTTTTAGTATCAAACCAGCGGTAACCTACCAGGATATCTTCTTTGTAGGTTTCATTGGCACCGACTCCAGGATACGATTCCTTTCCAAACGATTGAGCTGCATTATCATCGAGTTTTACAGGAAACGAGAATGGCAACTTCCCTGAAGGATTTACTTCTCCGGAGATTACATTTGCAAGGGCATTCCCGGCTTCAGATCCAAGATACCAAGCCTGCAGGATCGCAGGAACTTCTTTCACCCAGGGCATACCTACGGCATTTCCACTGTTTAGAATTACCACCACATTTCGGTTTACTTTCAACAATGATGCGATCAGCTTATCCTGATCAAATGGCAGATCCATTGACTTCCGATCATCCCCTTCACTATCCTGTAAATGATTCTTGTTCAACCCTCCTACAAATAAAACAACATCAGCATTTTTGGCTGCTTCGACAGCAGCAGAGGCTAAAGAATCAGTATTTAAATTAGAAGCTGATTTCTTTCCATATTCGGATTTTTCGGAGGAGTACCCTTTTGAGTAGCTAATGTGATCTGCTCCGTATTTCGAGATAAATGCCTGAAGTGGGGAGACTTCATAAGCAACTTTCAAGGATGAAGATCCACCACCGATAGTCAGGCTACGGACTGCATTTTCACCAATCACTGCTATCTTTTTATACTTTCCTGCTTGAATTGGGAGTAATTGTTTCTCATTTTTTAGCAACACAATTCCCTGTTCTGCAATCTGACGGGCAGCATCTGAATGCTCAGGGCTTACAAACTTACCAAACGGACGATCGGCACTCATGGTCGTTCGGAAAATGAGTCTTAATATTCTTCGCACTTTGTCATTGAGAACTTGTTCACTGTATTTTCCTGTTTTTAAACCTTTTAAAAATGGATTTGCCAGATAATATTCCGAATAAGGTGAAGTCCCATCTGTAGTCAACCCATTTGTCGAAGTTCCCATTTCAAGGTCAAGTCCATTATTGACAGCCTGGTCTGAATTATGCACGCCTCCCCAGTCACTTATGACAACGCCGTCAAAAGCCCATTCACCTTTCAGAATCTTATTCAGCAATAAATCGTTATGACAGCAATGCTCTCCCCTGAATTGATTATATGAGCCCATGATCGACCAGGCTTTTCCTTCTTCTACGGCAGCTTTGAATGCCGGCAGATAGATTTCCCGCAATGCACG
>Ga0302286_10003669_pt1 | contig 10305 bp, 8 predicted proteins | sample III_Fen_E2_3_FD_198765 | JGI IMG/M metagenome (GOLD analysis project Ga0302286, IMG submission 198765) | Peat permafrost microbial communities from Stordalen Mire near Abisko, Sweden - III_Fen_E2_3 | ecosystem: Environmental > Terrestrial > Soil > Wetlands > Permafrost | place: Sweden: Abisko...
AGATTCTTGCCGATGTCGGGCTGGTTGGGTTTCCCAATGCAGGTAAGTCTACGCTATTGTCGGTTGTATCGGCCGCAAAGCCTGAAATTGCCGATTATCCTTTTACAACACTGGTTCCAAATCTCGGCATTGTCGCCTACCGGGATAACCAATCCTTTGTAATGGCCGATATTCCGGGTATAATTGAAGGAGCGCACGAGGGTCGTGGTCTGGGATTGCGTTTTCTGAGACACATTGAGCGCAACTCTATCTTGCTGTTCATGATTCCGGCCGACAGCAAAAACCACAGGAAAGAGCTTGATATCCTGCTTAATGAATTGGATATGTTCAATCCTGAATTGTTGGATAAACAAAGATATGTAGCCATTTCAAAATCCGATATGCTTGACAAGGATCTTATGCAGGAGATCAGCCGGGAGTTTAAGGATATTCCGCATACCTTCATCTCATCGGTTTCCGGACAAGGAATTGTTACCCTGAAAGATGAAATTTGGAAACTTTTAAATTCATAAAAAACCATGGGTGTGATACAGACGATTTCCGGTTGGGACAGATCTGCATTCTTTTACCTGAATAGTTTTCACAACAATCTGATGGATCATGTGATGACCCTTTTTACTTTCACACCCACCTGGTTATTGTTTTATGGGGTTATCCTCTACCTCATGATCCGGAAATACGGCAGGAAGTCAATTCCTGTTATTATCTCGCTGATATTGATTATTCTGTTGGCCGATCAGATTTCAGGCCTTCTGAAGCATTCTGTCATGCGGTTGCGTCCTTCAAACGATCCCGCCGTAGCGCCTTTGGCCCATCTTTTTTACAATACAGGAGGATTGTACGGCTTTGTTTCAGCGCATGCTGCCAATGCCTTTTCTTTTGCAACTTTTTCAGCACTTCTTTTCCGGTCCCGGGGCTATGCAATATTCATCTTTCCATGGGCTTGCATGATCGCTTTTACCCGTATTTACCTTGGAGTACACTATCCCGGAGATATCCTTGGCGGAATGTTGTTGGGTATATTCGTAGGCTGGGGAGTCTTCAGACTGTTGATTTTGGCAGAGAGTAAAGCCTTTCCGGTGCACCCTTATCAGCGGAATAAGCTCACCCATACTGAATTAAAAATTATAATTGTTACTGCATCGATGGTTGTGTTTTTTACATTTTCAACGGTGGTTCTGTTGTTGCAGAATGACCTGATGTGAAATCCCCGAATTATTGAGGGCAGATCTTGAACCTGTGGTTTGAATTTGTTTGGATGCCAATCTATTTGTCCTGGTTTGTTCAGACAGATTATCCCATGAATATGATCAGGTATTACGATATATTCGTCCTGTTCGACAAAGGGGAAATATTGGTTTATATTTACAGAATAAAATGTTTCATCAAATTTGGATTGAAATATTTATAAATCAGACAGATAAATTGTATAAGCAATATATAAATTTATAATAACAATGAATTACGAAGCTAAGATCAACGAGTTAAACTTGCAGTTACCTCCCGTTTCTGTCCCGAAAGGTCTATACCGACCGCTTGTAGTGGTTGGCAACCTTGCCTATCTCTCCGGACATCTACCAAGCCGGCCCGATGGATCACTCATTCAAGGGAAAGTTGGATCAGACTATACGATGGAAGAGGGTAAACTGGCTGCCCGCACCGTTGGACTGGCCATTCTGGCCACACTGCGTCACGAACTGGGTTCCCTGGATAAGATTAAAAGTGTGGTTAAGCTGTTTGGTATGGTGAATGCAACCCCGGATTTCGACAAGCATCCTTATGTAATCAACGGTTGCAGTGAGTTGATGGAGGAGGTTTTTGGTGGTGAAAATGGGGTTGGGGCCAGAAGCGCTTTTGGTGTGTCCGGACTACCTGCAAATTGCGTGGTCGAAATAGAAGCGATCTTTGAGCTGAACGATTGACAATTAGCAAATGTGATAATGAAGATGTCACTCTCAACTCTCAGATCTCAACTTTCAACTTCTTTAGAAGTTTCCGCTTAACATAAATTCATCGGTATTGCAGAATACCTGGCTGTAAATGTAAATCTGATCGCGGTTGGTCTCAATTTTCCTGTTGAGCTGAACCACAGGATGTCCGGCCGGTACGCCGAAATATTTTTGGAGTCGTTCGTCTGCAGTGATGGCCATAATGCGTTGTTCACCCCCTTTTACCTCCAACCGGTAATTTTTTCTCAGGATATCAAACAAAGATTTATTTTCCATATTCCTTCCAATAAACCTTGGAAAATTGATATTGGGAATCATGGTAATGTCAAAAAATACAGGTTTGTTGTTCACAAGCCGAAGCCGTTCCATGTAAATGCAGCCCGATTCCTGCTCCACACGGGTCAAAGAGAAGGAGAATGCTTCGTCCCAGTTTCGTATTTCAGGTTCCACGATGATGCTGGTAATAAGGTTTTCCTTACCAATGGCGGAAGTTGTTCCCTTCATTGCCAGAATTCCAACCCCCTTGGGAGCACCCTTCACAATACTGCCTTTCCCCTGATGCCTGACAATAAAACCTTCGTTCGACAAACGGTCCAGCGCTTTTCGTATGGTTGGTCTGGTTACTTTGTGGAGTGCGCACAATTCGTTTTCAGAGGGGAGCAAATCTCCCTCCTGGTAAACGCCATCGCTGATGTGTTGCCGCAATATTTCATATACCTTGCTGTGATGTGGTAATTCAGCCGAGTATTCCACTAATTTTTCATTTTTCACTTTTCAACCTTACTTAAATGCATGTAATTCGCAAAGTTAAAATAATTTTGTTTAGCTAAATTGTAAATACATGAAATAATTCTTTATTTTATATTAAATAACATATAATTAAGTGTTTATGAATATATATTTGAAAATTATAAATATATATTGTTGTACACTTGTATTTACAAGTCGAATTATTTAGTTTTGTAAAAAAATATTCTGATATGGCGACCATTGTGATCATGCCCAAACAGGGGCAATCTGTAGAGAGTTGTATTTTAACCGAAATTCCGAAGAAAACGGGTGACAAAGTAGCAAAAGGGGAACTCCTGTTTGCCTACGAAACTGATAAAGCATCGTTCGAAGAGTTTGCACCTGTCGACGGGACCATTGTGGCTTTTTATTATGAATCGGGTGATGAGGTGCCTGTTCTGAAAGAGGTCTGTGTGATTGGAGAGGCCGGCGAAACTGTAAACCAGGTTTCAGCGGCTGCTGCACCTGTCGTTGCTGATGCACCAGCAGTTTCTGTTGTGGAAGAAAAGAAGGTGGTTCCAGCCACTATCAGTCAAAATCCTGCGACTGCTGAGAATGATTTTATCTCGCCGAGGGCAAGGATCCTGGCAGCCAAAGAGGGGGTTGAGGTATCCGGTATACGTGGATCAGGTCCCAAAGGACGGATTATCGAACAGGATATTCTTACCAGCCTGGCTTCCAGACCCAAAATCACTCCACTGGCTAAAAAGAAAGCCGAGGAAGAACAACTTTGTTCCAATTGTACTGGCAGCGGACTTGGGGGAGCCATCACGGCAAAAGATCTAAAACAGCCGGTTGCCGCTGTTTCAGACGAATTCGAAATCAAAAAATTATCCAATATCCGTAAGCTGATCGCCAAGGCTATGCTTAACTCGCTGCAGAATTCGGCACAATTGACACACCATTTATCGGCAGATGCCCGACAAATTACGCACCTCAGAAAAGTGGTCAAAAAAGCTGTCGATGAGGGTTATCCAACCAACATAACCCTGAACGATTTGATCTGCTTTGCCGTTATCAAGGCCTTGAAAAAATATCCGCAGGTAAACAGCCATTTTATGGATGACTCAATGAAATATTTCAAAAAAGTTCATCTTGGCGTAGCCGTTGATACGGATCGCGGACTGATGGTACCAGTAGTCCGCAATGCTGATGATCTTTCGATTCAGGGATTATCCAATCAGATGCGGGAACTCGCCGCCTCCTGTAAAAAAGGGAGTGTCAATCCGGAACTTCTCGCCTCCGAAGCGGCAACATTTACCGTATCCAACCTGGGAAATTATGGAGTTGAGATTTTTACTCCGGTAATTAACCTGCCACAATCGGCCATTCTTGGTGTCAATACCATTGTGCCCAGACCAAAAGAGCTGGGGGACGGGGTTTACGGCTTTGTACCACACCTTGGCTTAAGCCTGACTTACAACCATCAGGCGCTCGATGGTGGAGAAGCTACCCGATTTTTGAAACAAATTGCGACAGAAATCGAAAACTTAACCATTGAACTTTAACAATTAAGCAAAATCAAGATGAGCAAAAATTACGATCTGGCAATTATCGGTGGTGGACCTGCAGGTTATGTTGCAGCTGAACGCGCCGGACACAAAGGACTCAAAGTAGTCCTGTTCGAAAAAGGCGAACTGGGTGGTGTATGCCTGAACGAAGGTTGTATTCCAACCAAAACGCTTTTGTACAGTGCAAAATTGTATGACAATGCCGTCGGAGCAGGTAAGTATGGGGTAGATGCCAAAGAGGTTACTTTCGACTTTGGCAAGATGATGTCGAGAAAAGAGAAAGTGGTTAAAAAACTGGTGGGTGGTGTCGGCCTGAAAATGAAAGAACATCACGTGGAAGTTCTCAAAAATGAGGCTTACATCAAGGGGCGTTCTGCCTCAGGTATTGCTATCACGGCAGGCGATGAGGAGATAGAAGCAACCAATTTGTTGATTTGTACAGGATCAGAGGCTTTTGTTCCCCCGATTCCTGGATTGGGAACACCCAACGAAACCATCCTGACCAACCGGGAAATACTTCAGTTGAAAGAGTTGCCGGCCTCATTGGTCGTTATCGGTGGCGGTGTCATCGGAATGGAGTTTGCAAGTTTCTTTAATTCACTGGGCACCAAGGTGACTATTGTTGAGATGCTGGATGAAATTCTGACCGGCATGGACAGCGAAATGAGTGTCATGATGCGCCAGATGTATGCGAAAAAGGGAATCACCTTCCACCTCTCATCAAAAGTAACAGCAGTAAAAGGAACTGAAGTAATCTTTGAAAAGGCAGGTAAATCAGAATCTGTGACCGGTGATAAAATATTGGTGAGTGTTGGCCGTAAACCGGTAACCAAAGGTTTTGGACTCGAAAATCTGGGTGTCGAACTCGACAGGGGAGGCATCAAGGTAGACGAGAAAATGTAAACCAATGTTCCGAATGTCTATGCTGCCGGAGATGTTACCGGATTCTCCCTGCTTGCCCATACAGCCAGTCGCGAAGGTGAAGTGGTAGTCAACAACCTGACGGGTAGAAGCGACAGGATGCGTTACAATGCCATTCCCGGAGTCGTTTATACCAATCCCGAATTTTCGGGTGTAGGTCTGACCGAAGAGAAAGCCAAAGAGAAAAATATAGCCTACAGGGTAGTCAAACTTCCGATGGCCTATGCCGGACGATTCATTGCCGAAAATGAAGGCGGAAGTGGTCTGTGCAAAGTTCTGGTTGGGGAGAAATACGGGGAAGTCCTCGGCGTTCACATGCTTGGGAATCCCTCCAGCGAGATAATCTACGGAGCATGTATGGCCATAGAAATGGAGATGACCCTCAAAGAGATGGAAGAGGTTGTTTTCCCGCACCCAACTGTTTCCGAGATATTCAAAGAGACTATTTTCGGCTTCTGAAACTCTAAATTGACAATTGACAGTCGACAATTGACAATGAGCTTAAAATCAAATTTAATAAGACGCTTTAACGATTTGCTTGGTTTCGAATAGATAATAATATTTTTAATATCAATCATAAGTATAATTGACCGTTGATCCTTATCAATTGTCGATTATCTTCAAATTACTTTGTTTAACCCGATTGTCAATTATCAATTGTCAATTGTCAATTTATCAGTATGCCTAAAGTCCAGTTTATTGACCCGAGTGTGGCCAGAAAAGCCGGTGAGATTACCTTTCAACCGATCCCGGTTAACCAGTACAAAAAGACCATTCAGGAGGAGAAAAAGAATTTCTCAAACGATGATCTGATCCGTATCTACCACGACATGGTGGTGATCCGCGAATTTGAAACGATGCTGAACCTCATCAAAACAACCGGTGAGTACGGTGGTGTTCATTACGACCATCCTGGTCCGGCGCATCTCTCGATTGGTCAGGAAGCTTCCGCTGTAGGGATGGCTTACACCCTCACCGTCGATGATTTCATCTTTGGTTCTCACCGCAGTCACGGAGAAATCCTTGCCAAAGGCCTGAGTGCGATCAATAAACTTGAGGACACCCAATTGATGAAAATTATGGAAAATTTCTTTGACGGAACTATCTTGAAGATTGTTCAAAAAGATTTCAAAGGTACTGTCAAGGAGTTGGGCCGCAAATTTTTGTTGTACGGAACGCTGGCAGAAATTTTTGCCCGTGAAACCGGCTTCAACAAGGGTTTGGGAGGAAGCATGCATGCCTTCTTTACCCCGTTTGGCGTCTATCCGAACAATGCCATCGTTGGTGGCAGCGGAGATATCGCCGTGGGAGCTGCCCTGTACAAAAAAGTCAACCGTAAAAAAGGGGTGGTCGTTGCCAACATCGGAGATGCTTCGATGGCTTGTGGTCCGGTTTGGGAGGGGCTCTCTTTTGCTGCCATGGACCAGTTCACCCAGCTTTGGGAAGACAGCATGAAAGGTGGTCTGCCTGTAATCTTTAACGTGATGAACAACCAGTACGGTATGGGCGGACAGACCTGTGGCGAGACGATGGGATACGGTATGGCTGCCCGCATCGGAGCAGGTGTCAACCCCGAACAGATGCACGCAGAACGGGTAGATGGATACAACCCATTGGCCGTTATTGATGCCTACAAAAGAAAATTACAAATCATAACCGAAAAAAAGGGTCCTGTTTTACTGGAAGTTCTTACTTACCGGTTTAGTGGCCACTCACCATCGGATGCCTCCTCTTACCGTTCGAAAGAAGAGGTAGAAGCCTGGCAGAAGCAGGATTGTATCCACGCTTATGCCAACAATCTGGTAGAAGCAGGGGTAACAGACCAGAAAAACCTGGATGGAATCTGGGCGGAGATTAAATCGTTGATGGTTGAGATGTTAAAAGTTTCGATTGATGTAACAGTCTCGCCCCGAATGGATATACACAAGCGCCCGGAACAAATTGGTGAGATGATTTTCTCCAATACACCGACAGTGGCCATGGAACAACGACCCGTTGAAGTCAATCATCCCATGGAAGAAAATGCACGGGTGATTCAATTGACTAAAAAAGAGCGCTTTGCTTTTGATGCAGAAGGTAAACCCTTCTCAAAGATGAAACAATATCAGCTTCGCGACGGAATTTTTGAGGCCATCATTGATCGTTTTTACAAAGATCCGACCTTGATTGCCTATGGCGAAGAGAACCGCGACTGGGGTGGCGCTTTTGCTGTCTACCGCGGACTGACCGAGGCATTGCCTTACCATCGCTTGTTCAATTCACCTATTTCAGAAGCCTCTATCGTTGGTACCTCCATTGGCTATGCCATGTGCGGTGGCCGCGTGATCCCTGAAATCATGTATTGTGACTTTTTGGGACGCTGCGGCGATGAGGTATTCAATCAATTGCCCAAATGGCAGGCTATGAGCGGCAATGTGCTGAAAATGCCTGTTGTATTGCGGGTTTCCGTCGGTTCCAAATATGGGGCGCAGCACTCACAGGACTGGACCTCACTGGTAGCCCATATTCCTGGATTGAAAGTTGTATTCCCTGTTACTCCTTATGATGCAAAAGGTCTGATGAACAGCGCCCTGCAAGGTACAGATCCGGTTGTCTTCTTCGAAAGCCAGCGGGTATATGATATCGGTGAACAGTTTCACGCAGGCGGTGTCCCGGAAGGATATTATGAAATACCAATTGGTGAGCCGGATGTGAAGAGAGCAGGAAAGGATGTCACCATCCTGACAATCGGTGCAACCTTGTACCGCGCCCTTGATGCTGCAAAAATACTGGAAGAGAAATATGGCCTTTCGGCTGAAGTTATCGATGCACGTTCGCTCGTTCCTTTCAACTATGGACCGGTAATCGAGTCTGTCAAAAAAACAGGACGGATACTGATTTCCGGAGATGCCAATGGTCGCGGTTCGTTCCTGAACGATCTGGCCCGGAACATCACCGAATTAGCCTTTGATTACCTTGATGCCCCTCCTGTTGTTGTTGGATCGCGCAACTGGATTACCCCTGCCTACGAACTGGAAGAGGCTTTCTTTCCTCAGCCAAGTTGGTTCCTGGACGCCATCCACGAAAAAATTGTTCCATTGGCCGGTTATGTGCCAGGTGAAAACTACTCCGATCAGGAGCAGATCAGAAGGGCAAAACTGGGAGTCTAAGGAAAGTTATAAGTTATGAGTTGATAAAAGCGCTTAGCTAATGAATAATGGTTTTTAGAAAACGTAGCGTTCATCAGGTTGAGGTTTTTATACCCTGAAAGGGTTACATATCCATAGCCCGGGGTAAAGCGACAAAGGAGCGGCACCCAGGGCTTTGGATCAACGAATAACAACTGACCGCGGTATAATGTTAGCAACGAATAATATTTATTCTGACGGAATTGGTAAAATACAAAAAGAACAACGAACAATATGGATTTTTGGAAGAGCTTTCCCGGTAGGGACGAATTGTTAACGTGGTACAAACAAAATGGGAAAGGGACCACCTTTTCCGTGAATGCCCACCTGCATACTCCCTTTTCTTTCAGCGCCTTCAGGGATATACCCCAGGCGATGGACATGGCGGTTGCTGAAAACGTCAGGATCATGGGGATCAATGATTTTTATACGACCGACGGTTATTCGGAATGGGCATCAGAAGCGGCTCACAGAGGAATTTTTCCCTTGTTCAACATAGAATACATTAGTTTGAACAAGGCCGATCAATTGGCAGGATTGAAAGTGAACGATCCCGGCAATCCCGGCAGGACCTATCTGAGCGGAAAAGGGCTGGCATTTCCTGCTAAAATGGAGGAGCCCTTTGCATCGGCATTGGCATCTGTCCGATCCGAATCAAACTGTCATGTGGCGGGCATGTGCGGAAAGCTGAATGAACTGCTAAAATCCATAGATGCTGGATTTCAGCTCGATTTTTGTCAGATACAATCCGATATGACCAAAGGCATGGTGCGTGAACGCCATTTGGCCAAAGCGCTGCGCGAAAGTGTTGAAAAACAATTTACCCTGGCTGAGGCAAAGATTGCATTTTACCAAAAACTTTTTGGCGGGAAAGCGCTTGCCTCCAGTCTGGAAGCCCCTGCTTCAATAGAAAATGAGCTGCGCAACAATCTCCTGAAAGCCGGCGGGCCTGCCTTTATCCCTGAACCTGCCGCCGCATTTCTGGAATCTGAAATGGTATGCAAAATGATCCGGAATCAGGGTGGCATCCCCACTTATCCTTTTCTGGCTGATGATAACAATGGTAATTTTACTCCATTTGAAAGTTCCAAAGTGGAGGCTGCTAAAACGTTGAAAGAACGGAATATCTGGTCGGTTGAGTTCATCACCACCAGAAACAGCCTGGCTGTTTTGGAAGATTATGCGCAATTTTTTTACAACGAAGGGTTCGTTGTTACCCTTGGTAGCGAGCACAATACCCCAGCCATGGAACCCATTGGGCTTTTTGCCCGTAAGAAAACAGAACTCTCTTCAATTTTAAAAGAGATCAATTATCGTGGGGCTTGCCTTGTTGCGGCCCATCAATATTTATCTGCAACAACGGGATCCGGTTACCTTGATCAGAACGGGAGACCAGACCGGAAGAACCGGGATCGTTTTATTGAACTTGGAATGGCCTTAATAGAGTACTTAAACAAAAATACCCATGCATGATACCGTTGTGAAACAGGTGCTTCCGGCTTTGCGGATGCTGGCATCCAGAAAAAATGTACTGACTGTCAGATTGGATGATCGGGAAATTTTTTCAAAAATCTCGGATGAGCAGGAGTTGAAGGAGCTCCCGTTTATTTCCAATGATGCAGCCATTCTGGTAGTCGACGAAACTGTCGATCCCTCAGAAATAGTTTCCGATCTGGAGGTAAAATTATCCATGTGGAATGATGAAAGATCGGATTATCCCGATTATATTTTGATCAAAGAGGTCGGGTTGGTGGCACTGGCCCCAAATGCAGCGCAACTTGATGAGATGCTTGGGATTGGAATGAGCGATTATTCAATATCCCTGGGCAGACTGGCAGACAAAATTGCCATCGTCACCGGAGCAGCCATGGGTTTTGGTGCAGGTATTGCAGGAATGCTTTTTCAGGAGGGAGCCAACGTGGTAATTGCGGACTGGAACGAGGAGGAAGGACAAAAGGCTGCAGATTT
>Ga0302286_10003671_pt1 | contig 10304 bp, 9 predicted proteins | sample III_Fen_E2_3_FD_198765 | JGI IMG/M metagenome (GOLD analysis project Ga0302286, IMG submission 198765) | Peat permafrost microbial communities from Stordalen Mire near Abisko, Sweden - III_Fen_E2_3 | ecosystem: Environmental > Terrestrial > Soil > Wetlands > Permafrost | place: Sweden: Abisko...
AATCAATCACCCTGAAAGATGCTGCTCCAAAGAGTGTTATTCTGAAAGCCAATGAAACGAAAGCCGTGGAGTGGGAGGTAAGTGAATTCTCACCCTATGAGCTGGTGACCTGCAAGGTCGTAGCACGTGCCGGGACCTTCAGTGATGGTGAACAAAAGTATTTGCCTGTGTTACCGGACAAGGTGCTGGTAACAGAAAGCATGCCATTGACCATCCGGGGAAACCAGACGCGGACATTCAGCTTCGAGAACCTGTTAAAGAACGGATCGAAAGTGGATACCAAGAGCCTGACGGTAGAGTTTGCCTCCAACCCTGCCTGGTATGCGGTACAGGCATTGCCAACCCTGGCATCACCGGAGAGTGACAATGCGATTGATTATTTTACCGCCTATTATGTGAACAGCCTGGCAGGGTTTATTGCCAATGCAAATCCGAAGATTGCAACTACCTTTGACCGTTGGAAGAAGGCAGGTGGCAGTCGTGAAGCCTTGCTGTCGAACCTGGAGAAGAATACAGAGCTGAAGAATATGTTGCTGGAGGAAACACCCTGGGTGATGGCAGCGAAAGATGAAACAGAACAGAAAAGGCAGATTGCCTTGCTGTTCGACCTGAACATGCAAAAGAATCAGGCGAAACAATACCTGAATAAGCTGATAAGCCTGCAACTGCCTTCGGGAGGTTTCTCCTGGTTTAAGGGTATGTCCGAAAGCCGCTATATTACACAGGAAATCATGCTAAACCTGGGAAGGTTAAACAAGATGACAGGAGGAAAAGAACTTACCTCTTACCTCTTACCTCTTACTTCTGCAATAAAATACCTGGACCTTGAAATAGCCATGGATTTCATAAACCTGAAAAAGAACAACAAAAACTACGACAAGGAGATGTCCATTGGTAATATGCAGTTGTTCTACCTGCATGTACGATCGGAATATCCTGACATACCGTTTGAAACAGCATCCCGTGAAGCTGTGGCTTTTTACACTTCACAATCCGAAAAATACTGGACAGGCCTGACCCTGTATGGACAAGCGATGATGGCGGTGGTAGCTCAACGGAATGGTAAAACTCAACTGGCTAACGATATCCTGAAATCATTAAAGGAAAAAGCGATGAAGACTGATGAGTCCGGCATGTACTGGGCACGTAATACGGCAGGCTATTACTGGAATGAACAACCCGTTTCAGTTCAGGCAGCCATTATCTCGGCATTTGCAGAAGTGACTAAAAATACCGCCGATGTAGACGAAATGAAACTCTGGCTGCTTAAACAAAAACAAACCCAGCGTTGGAATTCACCACTGGCAACAGTGGATGCAATTTATGCGTTATTACAATCCGGAAGCGATTGGCTGGCTAATTCAGCCCAGGCTAAAATAAGCCTTGGGAATGTTCTTCTGCAACCTCAAAGTGTGGAAGCAGGAACCGGCTATTTTAAACAAACTATTCCATTGGCAGAGATACGTCAAGAAATGGGAAGAGTGACTGTGTCAACTACTGACAACTTCACTCCGAGTGAGACAGTCAGTAAGGCTGGCATTGGCTGGGGAGCGATGTACTGGCAGTACTACCAGGACCTGGATAAAGTAAAGGGACAAAGCGGTCCGCTAAAGATTACCAAGAAGCTGTTTGTTGAAAAGATGACTGTTGCCGGAAAAACAATCGTTCCGATTGAACAATCAGTATTGACGAAGGGCGATAAAGTCATCACGAGATTGGTGATCACCACCGACCGGAACCTGGAGTTTGTAGCCTTGAAAGATCTACGTGCTGCCTGCTTTGAACCTGTGAACCAGCTTTCGGAATGCAAGTGGAAAGAAGGGGTCTGCTATTATCAAACGATCAAGGATGCCTCCACGCAATTCTTCTTCTCGTATTTACCCAAAGGAACGTATGTATTCGAATATGAAGTCTGGGTGAATTCAACAGGAAATTATACCAGCGGGATTGCATCGTTGCAATGCCAGTATGCACCGGAGTTTGTAAGCCATACGGGTGGGGAGAGGATTGAAATAAAATAATCAGCCCGTAGAGTTGATAGTTTGGTAGGCAGCTACGTAGCTCGTTTGGTTAGATTTTTATAGTCTGATTCTATGAATAAAGAACTTCAAATTCTGAGTCTAAGAAAGATGGGTATTCATATCCATCTTCTTTGCTGGTTTCTTTGAAGAACTGCATTTGTTCCAACATGTTTTGTTTGGCTAATTCGGGTGTATCTCCCATGCCGTTAAACATTTCGTCTTTACAATAAACACTAAATGTGCCATCTGACGCTCTTTCTATGATTGCTTCAATTGTTTTCATATGCTTTTAATTATTTCAATCATACTGTTCCTACAAATGTCACCGCTACGCGGCTAAATGAAATGGGAGGAATGTCAATTTCTACCAAACTGTCACCGCTACGCGGCTTTATGGATTCGGTTGAATGTCAATTTTTACCAAACTGTCACCGCTACGCGACTTTATGGAATAGATAGAATATCAGTTGCTACCAAACTATCACCGCTACGCGGCTAATTGAAAATGGTGAATATCTACTCTTTCTCATTATAAATCGCCTGTGTAACCAATCCTGCAATAGTCAATCCGAACATCGCAGGCATGTGGGAGGTAGTTCCATTGATTTTGGCTTTGAGGCTGCACCATTCATGATCTACCAGTTCGGGATCACCGGGTCCATTCAGGGCTTTGGGGCATAAGCATTTCTCAGTACCGCATGAGGCATTCTCACCCTGGTTTTCGAGTAGTTCGTCGCTGTATACACACATAAACTTCTTGCTTACGATGACACCACTTTGCCGGATCTTTTTACGCAGTGATGCTCCTAAGGGACAACCATCCACTTTCCAAAACTCAGCAACCTTGATGCGGGTAGGATCCATTTTAAGGGCAGCACCCATGGATGAAAAGAAAACGGCATTGGTCAGGGTAGCCTTTTGTATGAGATGGATTTTATTGGCAAAACTATCAATGGCATCAATGATGAAATCATACTCTTCCAGGTGGAAGGATTCATAGTTCTCCTTGCTGTATATTGTTTGCAATCCGGTAATTTGGGCTGTGGGGTTAATCTCCAGTAAGCGTTCGGTGAGTACTTCAGTCTTTACTTTCCCAACAGTTTTAGTAGTTGCCATCAATTGACGGTTAATATTGGTGACACATACCCTGTCCGAATCAACAATTGTCAGGAATTGAATTCCAGATCGTATCAGGCTTTCGGCACACCAACTTCCAACACCCCCAATTCCGAAAATAATAACACGCTTTGTACGCAACCTATCCATTCTGCTCTTTCCTATGAGCAACTCTGTCCGTTGAAATAATCCTTTTTCAATACCCATTACCAAAAACTATCCTATAAAATGATTCAATAAAAATTATGGACAAAGATACTACGATTAATGCAGAATTAAAAGTGTTGATGGAACATACTGAAACAACAATTCCCTTACCGGAAAAGATTTGATTCTTTGCTGATAAGAGAATAGGGTATGACCTGGACAATAATCCAGTACATACTGTTTTGAATTTAAGAATTGATAAAGTTTACTGAAATTTGCTCTTTCCCTTCTTTCTGAATCATTTCGAATTTTCCTTTGTAGATGAGTTCTGTTTTATTCAACACTGCCGATTTAGTCAATGAATTGAGAATGGAGATCCTGTCATTCTCAATACAATCCTTGTTAAACCAGCAGGAATAGGTGTTTTCACTCTTTCCGTCAAACTGGAAAATAAAGATACCGTGTTCTGAAAAGACAAGATCTTCATAAGCATACGCTATGTCAAGTCCACAGCCATCTTTTATAATGAAGCGTACCTTTTCAAGGTTAAAAAATGGAATGATATCTGGGGGAAGTGATGCGGGTTGATCGGTGTTGGTCTTGCTCATAAATTATTATTTAGCTTATAAAGGATAGAAAGTTACAGATGCTTTTTGCAAAAGGGATCTGCAATAAGTATACCAGATGTGTAAACCTTTAATTTGTAGCTTAATAACTTGTATTCTGCATTGAGGACTGTAAATAAAACTACCAATATGTAATTTTATTTACAGGTTAGGACAAAAATGTATCACAGAGATGTGAAGAACCGGAATACGGGGAAGTGAAATGTATTGACTGAAGAGATGCAGACCCTGTTGGAAATGCAGTCTTAATTCGTGCTGCAATCAGGTGATTTGCGATTGGATTTATTTACCGCGAACTACAACACCATTGTTGTTCATTGCATAAATGGAATCCTGAGGATTTGGGATTTGCCACATTGGAATAGATTCGAGTTCGGTGATAATGACTGAAGCGACTCCCTGACGTACAATATCTAATTTCTTAGCGGCTGAGTATGATAAATCGATCAGTAATCCTTTACGGTGAGGGCCACGGTCGGTTACACGAACAATGACTTCTTTATTATTGTTGGGGTTAAATACTCTCAAGAGAGTTCCGAAAGGCAGCGAACGGTGTGCGCAAGTCAAACTGTCAGGATGATATTTGCTACCATCGGAAGTGTGACGTCCTTTCAATTTGTGACTATAAAAGGAAGCTTTTCCCAGTTGCCCGGCAAAAGAAAATAGGGTTGAAAAGAATAGGAAAAACAACGATATTATTATATTTTTTCTCATAAATTGTGCGTTTGTTTTACAAATATAGGAAATTAATTTGGAAGTACAACCATCCCGGATAGCCCGTTTAACATTTTAAAGGGCAAAAAAACGAATTAAAACCCAATCTTAAGAATTGCTTTCTGGAGAACTTTTGTTCTTAAAAACGGTTTTAATACGCTGTTTTTATGCTTTTTTGAAGTACTTAAATTGCTCATTTCAACAAAAAATTGTAACTTTGCCCCTCTATAAAAAACAGCTTATTATTATGAGCCACACCGACCAACAATTCGATCAGGTAGCAGCAATCTGTCGCGATATCTTCACCAAGAAAATGAAAGATTACGGTTCTTCATGGCGTATCCTGCGCCCAGCCTCCGTGACTGATCAGATATTCATAAAAGCCAGCCGTATTCGGAGCATAGAAACCAAGGGAGTATCCAAAGTGGACGAAGGCATTCGCTCTGAATTGATAGCTATTGTAAACTACGGGATTATAGGACTGATTCAACTGGAACTTGGTTTCTCGGAAACGGACGACCTGAGTTATGAAAGAGGTGTGGAACTATATACAAAATACTTGTCGGAGGCAAAAAAACTGATGATGGATAAAAACCACGATTATGATGAAGCCTGGCGAGCCATGCGCATGCAATCGTACACCGATTTAATCCTGATGAAATTATACCGTACAAAACAGATTGAGGATAATCAGGGTGTCACCTTAATATCAGAAGGAATTGATGCCAATTATTTCGATATGATTAATTATGCCATTTTTGGTTTAATAAAAATGGAAGAACTGAACAATTGATTGTGAATTGTCAATAAATAAATAACATCCCATGACTACTAACAGTAAGAAAAATAACACATTAAATAAAGCACAACAGTTTGCGGGGAATCTTTCCTTACAAATTGGACGTATCCTGTTCGGTGTTGTCTTTATTTTTTCAGGTTTTGTAAAAGCTATTGATCCACTGGGATCCACTTACAAGATAGAAGACTACCTGAGATCTTTTGGAGGTTTTTTTGATTCCATGGCCGATTATGCATTCCCGTTAGCGATTGCACTTTCTACTATTGAATTGCTGATAGGACTAAGTTTTATTTTTAAAGTACATATCAAGCTGACTTCATTGATTGCGTTGATTTTTATGTCAGTAATGACCCCATTGACGTTATACATTGCCATCAAAAACCCGGTAACTGACTGTGGCTGCTTTGGAGATGCATTGGTGATCAGTAATTGGGCTACATTCTTTAAGAATATTGTGTTGATAGGCATTGTTATTTTAATGCAGGTATACCATACCCGATTTAACCCGTTTCTTTCACGTAAAGCACAACACATCGCTGCAACAGCGTTTATACTAATAGGGGTGTTCTTATCTGTCTATAGTTACCGTCATTTACCCCTGATTGATTTTTTACCATACAAGGTCGGTGTTAATATACCCAAAGCCATGGTTATTCCAGAAAATGCTCCTTCGGATGTTTATAAGACTACTTTTATTTATGAAAAAGAGGGTGCCCAAAAGGAGTTTACGCTTGAAAACTATCCAAAGGGTGATTCAAGCTGGGTATTTGTAGATCAAAAAACAGAATTAATCTCGAAAGGATACAAAGCGCCCATACATGATTTTTCGATCATGAATGCCCAATTTGATGATATTACCCAGTTGGTGTTGAATTTACCGGGTGATACGTACCTGTTTATCATGTATGACCTAAGTGAGACTTCCATTCAAGGAGCTCAAAAAGCCGAATTGATCTATCAGAAATTACGGAAGTCAGGGGCTAAAATCTATGCATTGACAGGCTCGTCCGATGCGGATGTTCAAAGATTCAAAGATAAAACGGATGTAACCTTTCCTTTCTGGAAGACTGACCCAACAACGCTTAAAACAATCATTCGTGCTAATCCGGGTTTGGTTAAACTGAATAAAGGGACTATTACCGGAAAGTGGAACTGGCGGGATTTTGAATAGTAGGTAGAAAGAAGTTAGAAGAATTATTAAACTATATATTTAAATATAAAAAAGATGAGAAAAAACATTGTTGCAGGAAACTGGAAAATGAACAAAACCTTCAGTGAAGGATTGGCATTGGCAACTGAACTAAATGCTGCGTTGGCAGAATCAAAACCAAATTGTGATGTAGTCATCGGAATTCCGTTTATTCACCTGGCTAGTGTGGCTGCTGCTATCGATACTACTAAAATCGGTGTTGCGGCTCAGAACTGTGCTGATCATGAATCGGGAGCTTATACCGGCGAAATCAGTGCTTCTATGGTAAAATCTACCGGGGCTGACTATGTTATTTTAGGACACTCAGAACGTCGCGCCTATTATGGTGAAACGGCAGCCAAGTTGAAAGTGAAAACTGAATTGGCCCTTAAAAACGGACTTACACCTATCTTCTGTATTGGAGAAGTATTGGAAGAACGTGAATCAGGAGTATTCTTTGATGTGGTTAAATCGCAAATCGTTGATTCATTATTTGAATTGTCGTCAGCAGATTTCTCTAAAATCGTACTGGCTTACGAACCTGTTTGGGCTATTGGAACAGGTAAAACTGCTTCAGCTGCACAGGCACAGGAAATTCATGCATTTATCCGCAAAACCCTGGTTGAAAAATATGGTAAAGATGTTGCCAATAATACTTCTATTTTATATGGTGGAAGTTGTAATGCCGGCAATGCAAAGGAATTATTCTCAAATCCGGATGTAGATGGTGGTCTGATTGGTGGTGCTTCTTTGAAGGTTGCCGATTTCAAAGCAATTATTGATGCCTTTTGAGATTAATTGATTGGTTAAACGGTTGACTCGTTCACTGAGTAACTGGTTGAAAATAAAACAAAAAAATCCTGTAAAGATTCTTTACAGGATTTTTTTTTGTACTTTTGTATGTTTTATTGATGCTTATTGGGAACCAATATATTTAAATTTTTGATGTCAATGAATAAACATATTCAATTCATAAACGACTTACATAATTAACGAATCAACTAAAATGTTACTCAAAATATACGATACTAATCCAAATCCAATAGAGATACGACGTGTTGTCGAAGTCTTGCGTAAAGGGGGAATTATCATTTTTCCCACTGATGGTGTTTATTCTTTTGGATGCAATATCTTTAATCCGGCTGGTGTTGAATTTATTACGCGGTTGAAGAATAAAGATTTGAGGAAATCGGAATTTTCATTTGTATGTTACGAAATGAGCCAGATCAGTGAATATGCCAAGATGGATGATGTAGCATTCCGATTGATCAAGAAAAACCTACCCGGTCCGTTTACATTTATCCTGAATGGCAGTAGCAAACTACCCAAACTTTTCAAGAATAAGAAAACTGTCGGAATCCGTATGCCTAATAATGCAATTCCCCTTGAGATTGTACGTGAACTCGGTAATCCCATGATGACTAGTTCTATCTTTACGGATGAAAAAACTACCGAATACATTACTGACCCGGAACTGATTGAAGAAAAATATGGGAATCAGGTTGATTTAGTCATTGATGGTGGCATGGGTGGACTGAAACATTCCACTATTATTGATTGTACAGGGGATGAACCTGAAATTGTACGTGCCGGTGGTGGTGAATTGGAGTATTAATAGCGTTTAAAATTGCTATTCTTTTTTTTTAACGACTCCGTTTTGACTGGAACAGAAACCCTCCTTCATTAAATACACCTGGAATTACAGGACTGCTTTATGATGGAGTTTTCCTGACTGCAAATGGTCATTTTATATCTTTTAGTTTGGATAATCAGATAATCCTGAAAGTGTAAAATGATACACACTTTTGAAAATTAAAACAATCAATAATATATAATCTATTATGGAGAATAAAATTGAAAAATTCGTACTTGCAGCGCAATTGACCGAAGAAACTGAACATATGATCTATATGCGACTGGCAGATAGATGTAAGGATAAAAATAACGCAGAAGTATTACGCAAAATAGGACTTCAGGAGAAAGTTCATGCTGCTTTTTGGCAAAAGAAATCGGGGAAAGCTGTTAAGCCTGATATGTGGCATGTCTTCCGTACGGTTTGGCTAGCCAGGTTGTTAGGTTTATCATTCGTGCTAAAACTTATGGAAAAGCGAGAAGGTACCGGTTCGAAAACATATGATCAAATGTCTGAATATTATCCGGAATTAAAAATATTTTCGGAAGAGGAACTTATTCACGAGAAGAAATTGTTAGCAATGCTGGACGAAGAAGGACTGCAATTTATTGGTTCTATTGTGTTGGGTTTGAACGATGCATTGGTAGAGCTAACGGGTGCTTTGGCCGGTTTTACCCTTGCATTGAGTGATAACAAGATTATTTCATTAGTAGGACTGGTTACCGGAATTTCAGCAGCTATGTCTATGGCATCATCTGATTATTTATCCTCAAAAGCTGAAGGCGATTCACAAGCAAAAAAGTCAGCAGCTTATACAGGGGTAGCTTATCTAATCACTGTTATTCTGTTGATTTTGCCATTTCTCTTGCTTACCGACAAATTCATTGCTTTAGCCATTACGTTAGCAACAGCGGTATTAATTATTTTTTGCTTCAACTTTTATATTTCAATAGCTAAGGATTTAAATTTTAAAGCAAGGTTTTTTGAAATGACTTTTATTAGTTTAGGTGTAGCCACTTTGTCCTTTTTTGTAGGATATGGATTGAAATACCTGCTTGGAGTGGATATTTGAAAAGTGTTTCTAAAAAAACTGACAGCCTTAACCAAAAACGGAAAGCTGTCAATTTCATGTCCATGGCAATAAGTGCGGTGTTCTCACTTTTCGATATAAATTGTCTGTGTTGGGAATGCAAACTGTAAACCTGCATCATTGAAAGCACGAAGAACCTCTGAATTTACTTGTGTGGGAGTCTCCATGACATCTGCATCTTTACTGATAAAATAGACAAAAGTAATTATTAATGAAAAGTCTGTAAAGTCAGTAAAGGCTACCATTAAATCTTTTGTTTCCACATTTTCCACCCTGTTTGGCATATCCTTCAGGATAGCCATTGCCTCGTTCATTTTCTCAGGAGTCGTGTTGTAGGTCAGGCCCAGTTTTAAAAGTACACGTCGTAATGGCTCTTCCGAAATGTTCTCTACTGAAGCTTCCACCAGTTTAAAATTAGGGATTGTTACCAACCGTTTTTCCAATGTACGGATACGTGTACTACGTATGCCGATTTCTTCCACAAATCCGTCAAATCCATCAACTTTAATACGATCACCAATGCGGAAAGGGCGATCAGTGAAAATGGTGAACCCTCCGTATATATTTTTAATTGTATCCTGGGCTGCTAAGGCAAATGCCAAACCACCAATGCTAAGTCCGGCAATTAGTGTGCCTACATTAACACCTACATTATTCAATGCCATGATGATACCGAAAGACCATATGATTGCCAATACTGCTCTACGAAGGATAGACATTAAATGATTATCCAGATATTTCATGGTGTTTTTATCGGCTGCCTTGGGAGCAATATATTCTTCCAACAAAGCATTTACCAATCGTGCCACAAACCAGGTGATATTAATAACTGTTAATACCCTGAATGAAAGGAAAATAGCTCTTTCAACCGGTACGCCAAGCTCTAACCGTTTCGCTGCAATCCAAATGGCAAATAGAATAACCCCCAGTAATACTGGTGCTTCAAGCATCTTGAACAGGATGTCATCC
>Ga0302286_10003673_pt1 | contig 10298 bp, 5 predicted proteins | sample III_Fen_E2_3_FD_198765 | JGI IMG/M metagenome (GOLD analysis project Ga0302286, IMG submission 198765) | Peat permafrost microbial communities from Stordalen Mire near Abisko, Sweden - III_Fen_E2_3 | ecosystem: Environmental > Terrestrial > Soil > Wetlands > Permafrost | place: Sweden: Abisko...
ATGAATTCCCAACCTGGGGTTATTATTCCCAAAAGGCGGGTTTAAAAATACCAATTTGGAGAATTAACTATTAAATCATCGAATATTTGTCTATTTGAACTTAATCTAATCAATTGAACAGCCATGATTGAAAATTGTATTTGTTAGATATATTCCAGTATTAATACCCAGTCATTTCCTTCTTTTGGTTGTCCGGGCGGGTCAAACTTCTTCACTGTTTCTCCACTGAATCTGCCGGCATCAATAAACTTCCCTGTACGCGGGCAGAACCATTTATACTTGAACTGAGTGCTCTGTAATGTTCTTGTCTTCAATAATATTTGTCGCCCATTATAGGTATAAACAAGCAGACAAGATTTTCCTTTGAGTGCAACCAGATGGTTATAACGCTCTCCGGGTTCCTCGAGTACTGACTGATCGGGAGAAAGAGTTTCAAAATGATATTCCAACAGCAGTCTTTTCAGATTGATCATTTGATTGGCTCCCGGATTATCCAACGCTTGAATCCAGGATTCATGGGCACCATAGGCGCCGACTTTAGCTCCTGCCATATAAAATTGCATGACCGAATTATTCCCATAGGTAAATCCGCATCCTCCTGAAAATACTGACCAATAAGCATAGCGGCGCACATCATTATCTGTCCATCGGGGTTGTAAGGTATCATGTAATCCACGGGGAATACCTTCATATGATGGCTCACCGTCAAGCGTAGGTTTTACAGGTTTTTTATTGTAATCGGCCTGAATATACCGCCAGTTATCTTCTCCGTAATGAGCCTCATTCCGGGCTGTGTCCTGCTCATAACTGCGATGTCCCGACTGAAACATATTGAGGTCGAGCCATGACTCGTTGTGAAACCATGTTGATGATTGGGCCCGTCCAAAAGGATGGTAGGAAATAAGATGATTTGGATCGTATTTTTTGAGTGTATTACCAATGGTTCGCCATATCTGAATAGAATCGCTGCCACGAACATCTCCTCCATTCAGCCAAATAATATTTGATTTATTTTTATAATGTTTTGCCAAAAATTCGGCATAAGCTTCGGCTTGTTTTGTAGTAACCAAGCCTGCTTTTACATTGCTCCCCCAAACCGGAACCAACGCCAAGTATATTCCTTTTTTTGCAGCCAGATCAATCACATAATCAAGATTTTCCCAGTAGCCATTTTTAGAAATATTATTACCTGAAGTAAGACGTGGAGTAGCAACATTTCTATTGATCAAGGCTGAATCTCCATCTATTGTCACTGCCGAAAGACTGTGTAATACCATCACCTGTATCACATTGAACCCCTTTACTCTTCTGTTTTCGAGGTATTTCTCAGTTTCATCGTGGTTTAGTTTACTTAAAAGCAACCATCCGGTATCGCCAAGCCAGAAAAAAGGCTTACCGTTGGAGGTTAGGTATCGTTTATTTGCTGAAATTGTGAGATTTGGGCAATCTTTTCTTTGCTCATTATCCTGCGCAAACAAAATATTCCATAAAAACACCACCCAAATAACCATGAACAGCTTCCTGAAAATAGGTCGATTTTTTGACATGAAAATTATTTTGAGTTATTCATTTCAAGACACGCCATAATAAAAGGCCCAACCCCTTTTGCATCATCAGCGCGAACAGGTTCACTGATGTAATATTCAAACGTACCGTCACGGTACGGACTACCCCCAAGGCCAGCCACAGAGCAACATTTTGTCAGACTGATTGTTCCATCTCCATTATTCTGAATGAAGTTTTTGAGGATTCCGTTATAAGCCTTGATTGCAACTGCTTTGTAATCTTTACTAATATATCCTTTCCTCGTAGCTTTTAGCAAAGTGTAGGTAAACATTGAAGATCCTGTGGCTTCGAGGTAATTTCCTTTGCGTTTACCCTGATCGAGAACCTGGTACCAAAGACCGGTCTTCAAATCCTGGTATTTTTTAATACCGCCAGCCACCTGGTTAAGAATTTCGAGCAGTTTTGGCCTGTTAGGATGATCGAGTGGAACATAATCGAGCACATCAACAAGGGCCATGGCGTACCATCCCATGGCTCGTCCCCAGAAATTTGGCGAACAGCCAGTTATAGGATCGGCCCACTTTTGTTGTTTGCTTTCGTCCCAGGCATGATAATTTAACCCTATTTTGGAATTATAGGTATGCCTATTAACGACAATAAATTGATTCACAACATCATCGTAAATTTTTGAATCTTTGGCCCAGGAGGCATATTGAGCCAAAAAGGGTGACCCCATGTATAAACCATCGAGCCACATTTGGTTTGGATAGCGTTGTTTGTGCCAGAAACCTCCTTCCGAAGTGCGCGGTTGTGTTTTAAGCTGATCGCGTAAGTGATTGATAGCTTTAATATAACGCTCATCATTTGTTTTTTCGTAAATATAAAATAAAAATTTTCCTGAATTTACTGCATCGATATTGTAATCTTTGGGTTGGTAAACTGAGATATCACCATTTGCTTCAATCATTTTATCAGCGTAAAGCTTGGCGTAATTATAATAGGTGTCATTCCCATTTTCTTTCCAAAGGAGAATCATTGCATGGGCAATCAGGCCTTGAGTATAATTCCAGACTGGCTTGGGGTTGAAGTCAACGGTCCAGGGTTCTGGAAAATGTTTGATTTCTGAGTCTGCCATCTTTACTGCCATTTCAAGACCGCCAATTGATTTTTTCTGAGACTGGGCAAAACCGGATAGGGACAGAATGAAAAATCCGGTTAGAAGAACCAAAATTTTTTGCATTTGTATTTGTTATTAATAGTTAGTATGGATAAACAATTCAAAACGATCCACACCCTTCATCCATTAGAAACCTAAAAAAACCAGAAAGCATAAGATGATTGCCAGTAAAATCGTCATCAGTACGATTTTCAGGGAAACCCTTCTAAGTTTTTTTAGGATGACTTGCATGAATGAATAATAGATGTAGTAGTTATACAAATTTACTACAAGCTGATTCAAACGCGACTAAATGCGTATCAGTGAGGATAGCGGGAATTCCCAATTCGAGGCTAAATTTCCCAAAAAGCGGGTACAAAAATATCAGCGATTCAGAGTGATTAATATAACATGCTGTATTTTAGTTGAATATTACAAAACACTAAAACGCAGGTGTCATAAGGCAGAAGTGTTTTTTTCAACGTAATCCGAGGCACTCATACCAAATTCAAGTTTAAAGCATTTGCGGAAATGTGACAGATCCTTAAACCCCACGGCATAAGCGACTTCCGAAACATTAAGCTTTTTCTGAATTAATAACTGAGCAGCTCTTTTTAACCGGATATTCCTTACAAATTCTTTAACCGTCATCTCTGTAAGAGCATCGAGTTTACGGTACAATTGCATCCGGCTGACACCGATCTCTGATGCAAACCGTTCGATGTCGAGATCGGGATCCGAAATATTATTTTCAACCACTTCGATGGCTTTTTGCAAAAATCGCTCATCGGGTGAGTGAAGCAAAATATTCTTGGGTTGAAGTAACATTCCGGAAGTATATTTTTGTTTTAGCGACTGCCTGACGGAGAGAATATTTTCAACCTTCGTTTGTAAAATGACCAGATCGAAAGGTTTAGTGATATAATCGTCGGCACCGTAGCTTAACCCTTCAATTTCGTGTTCGCGTGATCCGAGTGCCGTGACGAGGATAATGGGTATATGTGAGGTTCGTTCATCTTTCCGGATTTTCCTGCATAATTCGAAGCCGTCGATATCAGGCATCATCACATCGCAAATAATGATGTCGGGAATTGTTTTTAATGCAATGTTCCAGCCCTCCAGTCCATTTTCACCTTCCAAAACCTGGTAATTTGTACTAAAATGTGATTTAATAAAATACCTGACATCCGAATTATCATCAATCACCAACATGATTTTACGTCCGGATGGCACCGTATCATTCATTAGTTCTTCAACTTGCCGGTGGCTGGTCAGTTCAGTTAGATTGACAGAATCTAACTGTTCGACAACCTGTTGACTGGAAATTTCGTGGTAAGGAAGGTGAATTGTAAACTTTGAACCTTTCCCGGGTCTGCTTTGAACAGCGATTTTCCCGTTATGCAACTTGACCAATTCTTTTGTCAAGGCTAACCCTATTCCTGTACCAGTCTGCTTGGCACTATCATCGACCTGAAAAAAACGAATAAATATCTTTTCAAGATTTGTATCTGCAATACCAATTCCGGTATCTTTTACTGTAATTTCGATCATTCTCTTCTCTGAAGAATCGCCGGCCTGTTCACTTTCATCTGTGTCAAATACCAATGAGAGATTTACCGATATTTTGCCCCCTTTCCCTGTGAATTTTAATGCATTCGAAAGCAGGTTATTCATGATTTTACCCAACTTATCGGCGTCGAAATTAGTGACAATCTCTTTTTTCAGTGAATTAAACTTTAATTTAATCTCCTTTTCCTCAGCATATTTATCAAATGAGCTTACAATTTCGGCCATAAAAGAGACCATGTCACCGCAAGCCAATGCCAGTTTCAGGTTTCCGGTTTCCAATTTTCTGAAATCAAGCAACTGATTGATCAACTGATGCAATTGAGTCGCATTTCTGTGCATCACGTCTACATGTCCTTTAATTTCTGACGCAGGAATCAGATTATTTTTCATTTTTGTCAAAGGGCCGAGTATCAAGGTTAGAGGCGTTCGAATCTCGTGTGAAATATTCGTATAAAAGCGTAATTTCATCATGTCGAGTTCATGAAGCTTTTTGGCATTCAACCGTTCAAGTTTAAGGTCGCTTTTGAGCTTTTCCTTATTGATAAGAAAGGTAATCAGCATATAAAAAAGGGCTGAAATGGTAATTAACAGCAGGATTCTGAACCACCAGGCTTTCCAGACGGGGGGAAGTACAATAATTTTTAATACCGGACCAATGTTACTTTCTTTCCGGTCAATCGAAACTGTTTTTACATGGAAAGTGTATTCTCCTGGATCGAGGTTTGTATAGGTCGCTGAACGGTTGACTGAAGGTTCATTCCAATCATTGTCAAATCCCTCAAGAAAATATGAATACTGAATTCCAAGACTGTTGGCAAAATCGAAGGAGGCAAATTCGAGCGTAATTGAATTTAAATCGTGTTGTAGTTCAATACTTTTTGTTTCAGAAATACTTTTTGTTAAAACATCTTTTTTCTGATCTCCGATTTTAACAGACTTGTTAAAAATCTTCAGGTCTGTAAAAACAATTTTTGGAAAGAAATCGCCCGATTTAATTTTCGTGGGATTAAAAATATTAAACCCCGAAATTCCTCCGAAAAACAATTCGCCTTCAGCGGATTTAAAGGCACCTCCATAGGTAAACTGGTTGTTTTGAAAGCCATTTTTCAAAGAATAATTATGAAATCGTTCGCTTTCAGGATCAAATTTTGAGAGTCCATTGGTGGTACTGATCCAAAGAAAATGCTCATCATCTTCGAGTATCGCAAGTGCCTGATTATTTGACAAACCATTTTTTTCGGAATAATATCTAATGATACCTTTCTCTTTCGAGAATAAGGCAATTCCCCGGTTTGTGGTTGTGAGCCAAAATCGGTTTTTCGAATCGTGAAGCATATACCGGGTTGATTCCTGAATCCGAGTAATTTTTTTATTAGATGGACTATAAAGTACTAATTCATCGGCACCTATCCAAATTGTGTGATCATTGTCTTCGGCAAGCCAATTTACTTGTTGACTGCCCGCCAGATTTGGGAAATGGGTAAAAGAACCCGATTCCTGATCAAATTTATCGAGCCCGCTACTTGTGCCTACCCAGATATTATTGTTACTGTCACGTAACAACGACCAAACACTATTATTCGAAAGGCTTGAAGGATCAGACGGGTCGTTTCTGTAATGTATAAACACACCTGTTTGCAGATTCATCACATCAATTCCCCCCAAAAAAGTACCAATCCAGAGGTTATTTTTACCATCATCGAGCAATGCTTTGATGCAATTTCTTGATAATGAGTTGGGGTTTCCCTTTTGTGGCATCATATACCGAAAGCGTCCTGTTTTTCGATTTAGAATGTTTATCCCACCACTTTCAGTACCCGCCCAAATGTCACCTTTCGAATCGACCCAAAAGGCATAAATTTCGCTGCTGTTCAAATAGCGGTTGTCGCCTGGCATCGATTTATATCCCTGAATATTCTGCCTTTCTTCAATCAGAAAATTAATTCCATTGCGGGTACCAATCCAGACATCACCCTTCATATCGTGGAAAATACACTGGATCGAATTATTTACCAAGCTCTTAGGCTCTCTCTCGTCGTGGTAGTAGAAAGCGGTGCTTCCCGTATTCTTTTCATAAATATATAAGCCCCCACGGGTTCCGATCCAATACTTCCCGTTGCGATCCTTCGAGACAGCCCTGACAGTTTGACTTCGGTCGTTTTCAATATCCAAAATCACATGTTTTGCTTCGAGAGTAATCGGATTAACCGTAAAGAGGCCGCTAGAATAAGTTCCAATCCAAAATAAATCATTATCATTGTAAATGGCCCATATTTCCATATTTAATGATATATTTTGCGAAAAATTGATTTTTTGAACTTTGTTGCTTTGAAGGTTATAAACATATAGACCTGTATTGGTTCCCAACCATATTCTACCTGATCTGTCTGGCTGAATTACCCTGAAGTATTCAGAAAACCCCGATTTATTTAATGGTTTAATCTCAGATATTTTATTCTCATTTTCAATGCGATATAGGTGAGCATTTGTCCCAACCCATAAATTTCCAATGGAATCTTCATTGATGGAGGTAACTGTTACATCTTTTAAGAAAGATTGGTCGCCCGAATAGAAGAAATGCTGAAAATTTTCTTTCTCGCGGTTGAATTTATTGAGGCCACCGTTTTCGGTGCCAATCCAAAGTTGCCCCTTTTTGTCTTCAAAAATAGTACGGACAAGGTTTCCTTTCAAGCTTGTTGAATCATCCGGATCATTCTTAAAAACGGTAAACTTATAACCATCAAACCGGCATATACCTTGAGAGGTGCCGAACCACATCCACCCTTTTTTGTCCTGGTGGATACAGTGTATCTGGTTGTTTGAAAGTCCGTTCTCCTGAGAATAGAAATCAAAATTAAGGTTGTTAACTACTTCTGCTCCACGCGATTTCGAAGCGCTTAGAATAAATAGAAATCCAAACAAAAGAAATATGAATATCCCATATCTTTTGAATGTCATTCCATTTTGGTTCTGACCTGACATTTTCACTGAACTCTCCGTTAGTAATCTCAAAGTTGGAAGCTGGATTATCGTTCTATTCTTTTTTAACTCTTTTTTTAGCTAATGATTTTTTCACAGGTTCTGCGGGTTCTACTTTTGCAGTAGTAACTAATTTGCTTTTGGCAAGTTTGGCTGTAGAGATCTCTTTTTTAGCTTTTACCAGCTCTTTTTCAGTCAGATCAAGCTTTTTGGTTTTTTCAGTTATTAGTTCCTTAAGATTAGCAATTTCCTGATCTTTAGCATTTTTAGGAACAATGGCATTGAGCCTGATTTTGAAATCACTCAATATATTCATATAATTGATAAAGGCTTCATAAGGCGTGCCATAAGGGTTGAAATATTTATGAACCTCGCCGTCGGAAAAGAATTTGGTACACATGTAGTAAAAATGATCGTTGGTCTGGAGGTAATCCCAGTCCTTTAACATGGTCGCATTTGTACAACTTTTCATCCGGTCTTTTAGTTCGTAAAGCTTATCAAAAGCCTCTTTCTGAAGCTCATTTCCCAGCCATGCTGAAAGATCACGCTCTTCGTCAGCCCACGAAATAGGGTAGGGAACATGAATTGCAGAAACCGGTTGCAGTTCATTGATGACATCTGATGGGGTCGAAAAACTAAGTTCTCCGGTTTTTAGGATGGCATTTGGGAGACTTTTTAAGAAATCAAAAATCCCTGAACTTTTTGGTTGAAGCTTACCAAAGGTTTCGTAATTGATAAAAATAGTAATGACCTCTTCCTCTTTGGGAAGGCTTGACATCCACCCGGCATATTTCTCAGCGGTCAACGGAAATTCATTCCACGCCTTATTTGAGAATCGAAAGGATAAATCGTCACTGAATCGGAAATTACGCATCAAAACTTTCAGTCTTGGATTTAATGCATTGCAATACAGATAATTTGGACTTTTCCATCCTAAAATATGTTTAGCTCCTTCAGTGATCATCGCATCATAGCCCATCCGCTGAACAAGATCACCTATTTCATCAGAATAAATTAATTCAGTGTTTCTAAATACTTTCGGGCGCTGTCCGAATAGATTTTCTATCAGATCATCATGTGCCTTGACCTGCGATGCGAATAAATCTCCATCTGCCAATGAAACCAGCGAATTGGCATAAGTTTCGGATAGAAACTCAACACATCCGGTAGCAGCAAGTTGTTTGAACGATTCGATGACCTCCGGGGCATACAGTTTGAATTGGTCAAGTACGATACCCGATAAGGAATAGGTGACTTTGAATTTGCCTTTGAACTTTATGATCTGTTCAAGAATAATTTTATTAGCTGGCAAGTAGCATTGATCGGCCGCCTTTCGCATGATGGTTTCGTTGGCAAAATCGTCATAGTAATAGGCATCGTTTCCGATGTCGAAAAAGCGGTATTTTCTGTATCTGAAAGGTTGATGTATCTGAAAATTAAGACAAACGGTTTTCATATCTCTTATAATTTAGTATTTTTTAATGCAGATAAATAGACTTCATGGACATGTTCAGCTGAATGTTTCCATTGCAAATTGTCAACTTCTTCTCTTCCATATTTCCTAAACATCGTTGAAAGGGCTGGATATTTGAGAATTCCGTAGATGGCATCAGCCATCGCATTGATATCCCAGAAATCTACTTTAATAGCGTGAGTAAGGATTTCGGCAACACCCGATTGTTTCGAAATAATAGTTGGAACATCAGACATCATCGCTTCGAGGGGCGAGATGCCAAAAGGTTCCGACACTGATGGCATCACATAGACATCGCTCATTCGGAACATATCAAATACATCGTCGCCGTGCAGGAAGCCTGTAAAATGGAACCGGTCGGCAATCCCCAGCCGGGCAGCCCGCCGGATCATTTTTTCCATCAAATCACCGCTTCCGGCCATTACAAAATGGACATTGCCGGTCCGTCGTAAAACCTGATGTGCCGCCTCAATAAAATATTCAGGCCCTTTTTGCATCGTTATCCGGCCCAAAAAAGTGACGATCTTTTCATTGATCCCTTTGGAATAACCTTTGTTTTCGGTTTTTTCAACCGGTTCAACTGCATTATAAACGGTTGTAACTTTTGCAGGATCGATCCCGTATTTTTCAATCACGATATTACGAGTGAGGTTACTCACTGTAATAATCTGATCGGCAACTTCCATTCCTTCGCGTTCGATCGAATATACTTTTGGGTTAACACTTCCGCCACTCCGGTCAAAATCGGTGGCATGAACATGAATTACCAACGGTTTGCCACTTACTCTTTTTGCTGCAATCCCAGCCGGATAGGCAAGCCAGTCGTGGGCGTGGATGATATCAAAGTCGTATTCTTTGCCGATCGATTCTGCGACAATCGCATAATTAGCAATTTCCTGGAGAAGGTTGGTGCCATATTTCCCGGTAAATGGGAGCTTCCCTTCTGAATCGGTCTGGATAAACCGTGTTTGTGAGGTGACGCGCTGTTCGGTCAATTTCCAAAATTCCTCGGGAGTCGAGTAAGGAACAAGATTTGATTCAACTTCGAGCGAATCGAATTTGCGTTCTGTATTGCTAAAAATGATCTTTTTCTGTGTAATCGATACATCGCTTGCCCCGATAATTTGCTTGACCGCTGAATTATCTTCATCGCCATAAGCCTTCGGCACGACAAAAAGCACCTCAACATCATCTAATTGGGCCAGTCCTTTTGTTAATCCGTAACTGGCCGTACCAAGCCCCCCGCTAATGTGCGGGGGAAACTCCCATCCAAACATTAAAACTTTCATCCTTTTAATAGCTGAGTTGAGAAAAATATTTTATTTTGAATCCTCAAATTTTTCGAGCAACGACGTGGCACTTAGAACGCCACCAACATTCCAGGCCTGCGAAATAGCTCCCCGCGCTGTATAAGGAGGATTTCCTTCGTAAATCTCGGAAAGAGTTCCTACACAATGTTCCGACATCTCCTCTTCAAATCCAGCCATGATCAGTTTGACAAAAGATAAACCACCCACTTTGTGAATATCGAGGTAAGCTTTAACGAACGGATAAATCAGAAATGGGTAAACACTCCCCATGTGGGCAGCAGCCGATCTTTTGTTGACATCTCCA
>Ga0302286_10003674_pt1 | contig 10297 bp, 11 predicted proteins | sample III_Fen_E2_3_FD_198765 | JGI IMG/M metagenome (GOLD analysis project Ga0302286, IMG submission 198765) | Peat permafrost microbial communities from Stordalen Mire near Abisko, Sweden - III_Fen_E2_3 | ecosystem: Environmental > Terrestrial > Soil > Wetlands > Permafrost | place: Sweden: Abisko...
GGTGATTCCATCGTTGATTGCCGTTACGTAAGCAGGGAAGAATTCATTGCACTTGACCTCAAAAAATACGAAGGTCCTGTACAAGACTTTGCCGATGCAATTTGGGCAAGCGCAACTTCTATTTAGTAAGATTTACCGTGAAGAGAACTGGTTTGTGGTCGGAATTATTCCAGCAGTGCGTCTGTCCATAGCTGTCTTTGCTGCACGACGCATTAGGGGCTACAATATCCATCGAAACCGGTAAGACGTTTGAGCGCTTCCATGAAAAAACATAGTCTATGATGCGATCGCTAGATCCAACGCTACTTGCAGTCTTACTGATTCCGGCGAGACCGGTGTAACTATACCCACTGTAAAAATCTAAGCTACGGAATGAGCTGCAAGGGTACCAACTGAGGCTGCACGACTTATCGACACGATAATTGGCATTGTAATCACCAGTTGCAAAGATTGGGATGTTTTCTGATTTGTGTTTTGCGATGAATTTCGTGAAGGCTTTCATTTCCTGCTGGTATGCTGCGCAGATTCTACTCGAGCATCCTTCCTTTGAATTATCAGCCGTACCAACCGCCATATGTATATTGAAAACGTAGAATTGCTGCCCACTAGCTAGATTGCGTAGTTTTACATATGTAGCTACTTTGCTTTCGCCGTGCCCAGTGATGACGATGTAGCCAGATGCTTTCTTGGTATACATCTTAGCATTCCAGAGAATAGGAGTGTTGCCGCGTGGTTGGTATACGCCTATGCTACTCGACGCGAGGTTGCCAATTGCATTCCTGACAGAGGTGTTACCACCTGTTCCGACTTCCTGTAAACCCATAACTTGGGCGGATGAGAAAATAGTCTGTACACCTTGCTTAGCATGTGAGCCAGTGTTGTGTATCCCGAGGACGTTCCATGAAGCAATAGTGAGTGAAGTGCCCCCCAAAACGGTGGGTGATGGGTCGGTAGTGTTATCGGTTGGATCGTTTACTTCTGTTTCATCTGGGGCGGTGTCGAGCGGAACTGTGTCTTCACCGTCATCGTAAGCTATAGTACCATCATCGCTAGCACTACTACTGTTTTCGTCCGAAATCGCTGTTGACGTGCTGTCCGATTGACTTGATGTGTCCGTTTGGTCACTTTGGGTCGATGATGTAGTTTTGCCAGCGTTGATTACCTTTTGCCACCACGATAGTGAAGTGTTCGTGGAGCTTTCAGTATCACCAGATACGTCGTACTGGTCAACGATACCATCGCCATTTGTATCACCAAAAATAGGCGTGGTATCTTCACTATTGATGACCCCATCGCCATTTGTATCGGCCGTACCGACGACAGTCTGTTTCGTAGAATTTGACGGCTGAGACATTGCCACCAGAATGCCGGCGGTAATAATAAGAAGCAAGATGCAGGTACCGGCAACGAGCCCTATTTGTTTGGCTCTCGTAAGTCCCAAAAACCAACTTTTGAAAGATTTTTTCTCTTTTGGAGGCTGTTCCGGAGTTGACTGGAAGATGAAATTATAATCCTCGGGTCCTACGGCAGTGTCGTTGTTTTCGTTGTTGATTGGTTGTTGGGGTGGGTGGTTTTCTGGTTGCATATGTATTGATTAGTTAGCGAACGTTAGCGGTAAAGTACACAGGGAAGTGGTCGGAACCATACCGAGCGGCTGATATTGCCTCTGATATAGGATACACGCTCGTACTATTGGTGTACCATACGTAGTCGATAATTCGGTTGCCATTACCGTGCGACTGCTGTGATTTTGATATATTTGCCAAATTTAGCCGCTGGTAATCACTATGAGCTCCCACTGCTGCGAGGCGAGAGAAGGGGAAGTCTTTGTACTCAACTTTGTGATCGTAGCGATAGTTGACGTTGAAATCTCCAGTTATGAATACCGGAAGCCCTGTTGACTTGAAGGCGTTGATTTTACTTGTCAGCGTGTCCATGTGACGAATATAAAGCCTGAGGCGGTCTTTTTCGCCAGAGATAGGTTTACCCTTTGATTCAACACTTGCAATAGTGTGCGTATTTAGAAAGTAAAACTGGCTATTTGTTCTTTTGTCGGATAAAAGCACCCATGAAATCCACTTGGCAGAAATTTTGTTGCCAGTTATGCCGTTGTGCGTACTAATGATTTGTGAGTCAGAAACCTTGTAGTAGCCAGACTTCACGACCTTAAAGAGACTTTTTCGCCAGATAATTGCCACGCTCGCTGGCGAAGACGCATTTTGTGAATAATTCTGGAAATAACCAGAAAAATCACAACTTGAACAGAGCATTGTGTCACGTATTTCCTTTTTGCGGTCTGCGCGGTGGAGTTCCTGGAACCCGATGATGTCTGCTTTTGCACCGATTGCCTTGACGCCTTTTCCAATATTTGAAGTCGAGTTGCTATATAACGTGTTCCAACTAGCGAAGGTTATATTTGCACCACCTGCCGGTACTGGAGTATTGGCGGTTGGTCCATCGGTAATAGGAATATTGGTTGAATCAGAGCCGTCATAGTCGCTGTCATCTGGACCTGTTTCAGATTCTTCCTCGTAGTATTCAACGCCGTTACTACCAGAAGCACCGTCATCACTACTCGATGCGTTTGACGAGCTCGCTGAGCTCTGAGTACTTTCGAACGCAACATTGGTGTCGCTATAGCTTGAACCATCATCGCTACTACTAGACGAAGCTGTTTTGCCAGCATTTATAACTTTTTGCCACCATGAACCTGATGTATCAGCAGCAATAGCACTGCTCGCGTTCACGTCATATTGGTCGACGATGCCATCGCCGTTTACGTCGTCCGTTTGGTACTCCGACAGGTTATCTTTGTTTGTACCGCCACCAGTTGTTGCAACCTTGCTAGTTGACCCACCAGACATTAATGTCATAGCGATGATGACGCCAATAAAAATAACACCGCATATTCCAACAACTAAAATGACTTTCCTGGTTGTAGGGAGCATCTTGAAGCGACTACCCAATGTTCGTCGTTCTTTGCCATGCTCAAATGTGTAGACTTCGTTTGATATTGCAGCAATCTTGTCATCGATTGACTTCTGGGAGGGTTGTTTTACTGGTGGTTGATCGGGCTCTTGCTGCATATCTATTTTCTGCTTTTGTATACGCTGTAGTATAGCATAATCATGATAGATTTACGGTCCACGGTGCTCCTATAGCGTATTAGTATTGGAACGGTGCGTCTCAATGCTGTACTATGGTAGGATATGACTAACATGAAATCAAATCAGACACAGATGCTCAATAAGCTACGCGCCGCAGTACTCGGCGCCAATGATGGTGTCGTCAGCACGGCGGGGCTTATTTTTGGTGTCGCCGGTGCGACTGACGCTCGGGGCGCAATATTTACTGCCGGTCTTGCAGGGCTTGTGGCGGGGGCGCTCAGTATGGGCGTCGGTGAATATATATCAGTGAGTACGCAGCGTGATACCGAGCGAGCATACATAAGCAGAGAGCGTAAAGCGCTTCGCAAAGATCCAGAAGGCGAGCTGATGGAATTGACTCGTATCTACGAAGAAAAAGGCCTTTCGTCCGAAACAGCTGCACGTGTAGCAAAAGAGCTAAGCGATAAAGATGTCGTCAAAGCGCATCTTGACGCAGAACTAAATATCAATGAAGAGGACCTGACGAACCCTATGCATGCCGCGGTTTCCTCACTTCTTGCCTTTACTGGGGGTGCGCTCATACCACTTTGTGCGGCAATTTTCGCACCGGGGCATCTGCGTGTGTATATTACACTCGCTGCGGTTGTCGCAGCACTCACATTAACAGGATATTACAGTGCGACGGTTGGTGGGGCATCGCGACGTCGTGCGATTTTCCGCGTTATGCTTGGCGGCGTGCTCGCCATGGCTATTACCTATGGCATCGGTCGCCTCTTCGGCACGGCGATAAGCTAGAGACGTATACACTTTCCCAGACATCGGCCGCGATGCGGCCTCCGTCGTTCGCTCACGAAAGAAAATGCCTTTGGCGCTTTCTTTCGCCTCACTCACTTCGCCGGACTGGCTTTTGCTTCGCAAAAATATCCCAGTTCGAATCTCGAAATACCCAGCCAAGAAAATACCCCACACTGGTGGTGGGGTATTTTCTTGGTGGCTCCTCCCAGACTCGAACTGGGGACACGCGGCTCTTCAGGCCGCTGCTCTACCAACTGAGCTAAAGAGCCACAGGCATGGCATGCGTACCGGAGTATTGTATGACACATCGGCATATTTCACAAGAGGTGAGGGAACTTTACATTGAGACATAAGACCTAAACTAAGAGATTATTTTGCGCTTAGTTTGGCTTTGAGTTTCGTAATGGTCGCATCAGTCACGCCCAAACCAGCGCTTTTTGATTTGATATACGTTATGATAGACCCACCATTCTTTTTCTTGGCCGCACTCAGGCCAGCGTTCAGCCACGATGAATCCACTTTTGCGCCGTATTCTTTGCTCTTGAGATATTCTGTCATGACTTGTTTGTCATTTGCGCCAAGGGCGTACATTATCATTGCCACGGTCCATCCTGTCCTGTCTTTGCCGGCGGTGCAGTGCACGAGTACGCTGCCTTTGGTATTTGCGATCTCTGTGATTGCATCGCCAAATTGTTTTCGGTCTGCGGTATTATTCACAAATAGTTGCACATATTCACTGGCGCTTGCGCCACCAATGACAGGGAAATTCAGGTTAGTAACACCGCTGATTTTCGCGTCAGGTGAAGTTTTACGTACTTTAGCGGTACGCAGATCGACGATGACTCCTTTTTTAAGTAGCGTTGCAAGTTTACTCGCATCGCTCGATGTTGCGTCTTGTAGTTTTGCTGAACGATAGAGTACGCCAGTTTTCATGAGCCCCGTACTAGAAGCAGCGGCATCGCGGAAATTGGTAACGCCACTAAGGGTAATCGTTGACGTAGCAGGGGTGGTTGGGGTACTTGGAGTTGTCGTGGTAGGCGTTGACGGAGTAGTCGTTGGCGTTGGCGTTGGGGTGGTGGTTTGTTGGTCTGCCTGAGTGTCTTCGGTGTTCTCTTTGGCGGCAACAGCACTTGCCGTAGTAGCGGAGCTGCTGTCTGAACTACTCGAGCTGCTCGAATCACTACTCGTCGTATCACTGCTCTGGCTATTGTCGGTTGTGCTGGCGGTATTATTTAGACTGAGCAGCTTTTGCCACCAGGATGTGCCCGCCGTCGCTACGCTTGTATCTGTGCTTGTGGTGTCCGTCTCGTTGACACTACCATCGCTATTTACGTTATCCGCCGATGAGACAGTACTGCTTGTAGTGCCGTTTGAAGTAGTCGTGGTCGACTTGGAGCTTAAAGTTTGATTACCCCCGGAGCTAAACGACAAACTGAGTATTAATATGAGGATAGTCGCAAACGCGCTACCACCAACTAGGATGAGCTTTCGGTTTTTTGGTAAGCTTGCAAACCACTGTTTCGGGGAGGCCTTTTCTTTGCCGCGCTCAAATGCATACGCCTGGCTCGTTGTCTGCGCGATGAGGTCATCGATATTAGGTGTAGTTTTCTGCTCTAGAGGTTTTTGAGGATCTTCATTCATTGCGTGTACTCAATAAAGCTATTATAGCATCACCATCGTCGCTATCTTTGCAATTCAAACGAGTAAAACACTGGATAATGGTCAGAACCGTATGAGTTACTTGAGATTGATGCGCTGAGTGGCGTTACATCGCTACGGTCGGTTGACCAAACGTAGTCAATAATACGGTTTCCACTACTGCCTTGCGTTCGCGCATCGTCGGCGATGCCTGCAAGGTTGAATCGTTGCCAGCCATTGTGCATATCGAGGGTGGTAAGCATCGCGTATGGGAAGTCGGCATAAACAGACATACCTTTCAGACCCTGGTACGCGGGATTGTCTTTGCGATAGTCGACATTAAAGTCGCCAGTCAAAAAGATAGGATAATCACCCTTTGTCTTGATTGTTTGTATAAAGGCAGTAAGGACCTCCATATGTCTCTTGTAGAGTGCCATTCGTTTTGGGTTATTAGCATTTCCCGTTCCATCTTTATCGATTGCAGCAATAGTGTGGGTGTTGAGCACGTAGAACTCTCTACCTGTCGCTTTGTCTTGTAGTCGCACCCATGTGATGTAGCGCGATGCAACCTTGCCATCAGGTGCGTTCTTATCCTTTTCAACTGCCCAATACTTTTGGTTCTTTCCATACGACCACAGCCATCCGGCTTCCTTCTTTGTGAATTTGGTCTTGTTCCAGAAAATCGAGACACTTGCAGGAGTGGCGCCGACTGAGCTCCACTTATACATATAGCCGGTATAAGCGCAATTCTTACACATTAGCTTATCGCGGATGGCTTGGCGCTCGGGTTTATAATTTAACTCTTGTACGTCAAGGATATCTGCAGATTTCGAAAGGGCGGTTGCGCCACTTGAAATATTCTTTTTACTGTTGGTAATCAGTGTGTTCCAACTGGCAATGGTAATGGTCGAAGATGGTGCTAGTTCCGTCTGTGTGGCGGCTTTACTACGGGTGAGCGTATATACGCCAATCGCTCCGACTGCCAGTATGACGAGAATCGGCAAAATGAAATGATGGCTAAAGCCTTTTTCGTTTCGTTTAATCATTGTTAATTTCGTAGGTACTTTTTAATGGTATAGTCCATCATGTCTAAGGTCAATAGAGAATCGCAAACCACTCTGCACGATTCGTTACGCAGGGCTATCCGATTATCCTTTTGGCGCTAGGGTCGCTGGGAGCTTTTATGGTTAAACCGACCACGTCTTCTAGGATTTCTTTGACCGTGTTATTCGGCGTGCCTGGCTCTATGACGATATAGTCACCTTGTTTCAGTTCAATTTCGTCATTACCTACTAGACATTTGGTCTTACCCTTCAAAATAAATGTACACTCAATGATGTCTGAGACTTTTATGCCATGGCCGACATCTTCGCCCGCCGCAAACTCCCAGTATTTAATCTCTACCTCTTCATTTTTTCGTGGCGAATCCTCGATGAATTTCCCGACGATCCACCCACGGTTCGGGCCGTGCAACCCATCTTCCCTAAAATCGCCTACATAGTAAGAATTGCTCATGATATTTCTAGTATGACCCACTTTTGATGAATGTTATAGCGTCCTTCACGTCAGTCATATTGTAGAAGGCGCTGGCGTCGAGAAGGCGGTAATTACTTGAAGTGTCCGATATCTTGAACCAACTATACGTTCCGGTATCTTTATCTATATATGCTGGCTGATATCCCGAGCATTTATCGGTCGTACCAACGACCGGTGTTTGACCTTCCCAGTCAGTAAGGGCGACTGATTTTAAGCTTTGGTCGGTGTACTTTATGAGGTACAATTTTCTGCTGTTTGCGAAGCTTGGAACTGCCTCAACATCAAGTATGTACTGTTTTGGCGAATTCGCCGTGCACATGGATGACGAAGGGGCCGTCACGGGCGTACCGTAGGACAATAGGACGTTGGAACCAGGGCTTGTCACGGTGATGCCTGAGCTCGTCAAGTCGTTTGACCACACTATGTTCGTCCAGGCACTCGAATATTTAAAATGGAAACTATCATGCTTTGATTGGTATGTGATGCTAGTTGGGGTGGAACTTGTCGATGAAGAAGACTGGCTGGCATCCTCTTGTCTGATGGAGTTTGCCGTCTCAGATGAAGTTGAGCCTTGGTTCGTTATCAATTCGGACAGTTTGGCTGCAGTTGCAGCCGTAGCTTCTTTTGCCTTGCTTTGCATAGAGCTAGTCGCAGCTGATTTTGTTGTCGAGGTGTTGTTTTTGTATACTAACCACCCGGCCACACCTACGAGTGACACCACAGCGACGATCACTATGGCAACGAGAGCACCCGAGCCCCGATTATTTCTTTGCGGTTTGTTCATATTTCCCTTGCTATTACGTGCTTAAACTTAGCATAAGCTGAGACACATAGAAAAGCAACGAGTGATAAATCATGGCCGGCCAAGCGAAGGCAACATAGTTATTACTACAAAAATCGATATCAAGCTATTGCTCCAAGTTCTTAAGTTTGCGCCAACCGCCTTGTCGGTTTCTATTGGCGATAGCACGTATAAGCTCGACGAAGGCAGTTTCGTCGACCGAATCACCCTCGTATATCTGTATCGCCCGGGCTGTTGCGTTACCATGGCCTTGATTGATAATGCCCGTTGGGTCTGGGGCGGTAGGATCGTAGATGAAGACATTCACATGGTCTTTCGTGGCGAGCAAAGCACACACACTTCCTTTAAATATAAAGTACGGACGGTTGGTATATTTGATTTCTTCTACGATGTTTGGCTCGGCTTGGTGTATCCACTGCCGTAGCTCTGTACAGAGCGTCTGCTGCCACTCGGGGAGAGAAGCTATGTAGCCATCGACTTGCTTGTTTAGCTGCATGTCTTTAATCATAGCAAACAGGAGGTTCTATCAGAAGCAAGTACATTGATGCCGGAAGGAGCCGAGGGCTTGCTATTAGCCGACCGTGTCGGAGCCTTCGAGCGAAGCTATCCAATCGTCTTTGTCGAGCAGACCACGGTCAGTTAGGAATATGCTACTGCAGCACGACCCACCATTCGCAGAACCACGCAAATCTTCTGGGTCTGTCGACCACTTCTGGTCGACGTATGCAGTGTGCGCGGTGTTCGCAGCGTGAACGTCTGGCTCTTGGTCATCTGCGAGCACGACATCGACATCCATCAGGAAGATATCGTAACTATTTCGTTTCTGGAACATTATTCCTAGTAAACGGGTGACGTCACCGTCGCAGTTCAACTTTTCGCGGCAGATGCGCTTCGCCGCTTGCTCGGGTAGTTCGCCTGGTTGCATGGTCGCGGCAGGGAAGCCCCAGTGACCACCAAGGTCGGGGTCATCATCGGGCCGTTTGACGACGAGGAATTCGCCAGGGTTAGATTTGTTCTTCAGTACCACCGCTACGACATACTTGGTTTGTTTGCTCATAGCTTTATCATAGCAAACATGTGCGTAGGTATACCTTCGATATTGCTGAAATAAAAGATTTACGGTTGCAATGTACCAGCGAAGACTTGCCATGCCAGCAGCGTCTTGGCGACGAGGCTTAGGATGATGTAGGCGCGCTCACCGTACAGATAATCTTTCCACGGACCAATCTTTTTGTACTGCAGTACCATGTTGAGCGCGAAACAGCTAAAGAATACAAAGATGGAAACGAATATCCAGTACACAAACGTCGGTGGTGCGCTGCCTTTGTCTGCTGACAGCCAGAAACAAAATGCGATGACAATCCATGGAACGATTCCCGCCAAACAGCCGAGCCAGTAGCTGAGCCAGTTGGTTTTCTTGGTCGTTTGGTTGTGGATTTCCATGACGAGACCTAAGAGGTTCATGATGGCGATGAGCACAAATATCATGAAAAGACTCATGAAGTCATAGACACCAACCAGTACAGCGATGGCGACCATCATGATGCTGGCCGAGATAGAATACTCTACCCAACGCATCTTGTTGATGCCTTGTTTCAGGTCTTGGTTGTATTTCTTGTTATAGACCGTCGCAATGAAGAGGTGTGCGGCCGCTGAAAGGAAGAAGAAAAGCGCTATCAGTAGCGGAATGGACAGATTGAAAAGGTGCGCGGTTGCTGGTTCGAGCGATTTCGTTGTCTGGTTGAACGTCAGGTAGTTACCAGTAATAGATATACTGAACGTCCGACTTAAGGCTAATATGATGATGCCCTGTACGGCGTGGAACGCCGCCATAATGAAATTGAATTTTCGTAGACCTGTGGTTGTAATTTTGCTCATATTCTCATCATAGCAAAAACTGAGCGGAAAGGCGTGCTATTTCTCGTTTGTACCGAGCGTCTTTTTGACTTTACCGTATTCTCGCCAAATAAGCCAAAGAATGAATACGTCGAAGATGGTTAGTACAATCATGCCGATGGTGGCATGAACAAAGAATATCGTATAGGCCTGGTACAACATCAACAGGCCGAGCGATATGAGGGAAAATGGATATGCCCAAAGCTGGTTTTTTATGATGCCGATGACTGCAATAAGCTTGATAAGTGCGTGAATCCAAAGATAGACAATCAAAAAAACACGACTGCCAGAGCTAAAATGCTGCGTACTCTGCAGCAGTAGATTAGCAATTTTGTCATGTGGGTCTTCTACTAATTCTCGTTGTGTAATAAAGGCGATAAAATTGTGCATTGCCACAGGGGTGACAAAAATCAGTAGCAAGCCCGAGAGAAACTCTAGTGCCCCAGATATTCCTTTCAGGATGAGGCTGCCCTCAAAGATTTTGTCGAAAAGATTTTTTGGGTGAAATGTACTCATGTGTTGC
>Ga0302286_10003675_pt1 | contig 10297 bp, 11 predicted proteins | sample III_Fen_E2_3_FD_198765 | JGI IMG/M metagenome (GOLD analysis project Ga0302286, IMG submission 198765) | Peat permafrost microbial communities from Stordalen Mire near Abisko, Sweden - III_Fen_E2_3 | ecosystem: Environmental > Terrestrial > Soil > Wetlands > Permafrost | place: Sweden: Abisko...
TGGTCGGGCATTTTCGTGGTGCAGCATAGTTGCAGTCGTGACTGTACTCTTGCCACACCAGCTAATTGCTAGCTAGATTAAATCTAGTAAGCTTTTTTGGCGCCGCCTTCAACTGCTTTTTCGGCGTTGTCTTTGGACATCATTGCACAGACAGTTGTTCCGCATTTTGCATGCTTTCCTTTGGCCATAAAGCCACCTTTTGCAGTTTGAACAATCTCAGCATCTGACAATTCAACACCCTTTTCCTTACACTTAACGCAATATCCTGAAACCATGTTTATCTCCCTTTACATTAATTGTTACGTAGCTCGTACATTATAGCGCTCATTTGAGATATCTCTAGTCTAAATAGAAAAAGAATACTGATGCATCTATTGAAGTTCGGGGTCGGAGGGGAGGCGAATCAGGTCTTCGCGCATGGCCTTTATCTCCTCGACGAGGCCGGTTTCTTTGTCGTAAGCCGTCTGCACCACGAGTCCTATGCTCGAGAAGATGTCCTTGAATGGTTCATAGGTAGACGCGCTTGCCTCTTCCGTGTCAGACCGGTCAGATATACGGTCAACTATGGTTTCAAAGCTCACTCCAATCTGGCAGCCGATGCTGATGCGGGGTCCAATATCGGAACCATATATAGTCACGACCCTGTTTTTGACGCCAAAGTTCCCCAGGGAGGCGATGGTCCTTTGGGTCGGGATGATAGCTCCGTAGCCTAGCTCGACTTCGTCGTGAAGCAGTACTCCCGGACCGACACTGGCACGGTCATATAACGTGCGGGCATCTGTTGAATGAGTCCTAACGGGATTCGGGCAGATCTGCGCGCCGTCTAATAGGAGACCATAGGAGAAAATCTTCGTGCGCGGGCCTATTTTGACGCCATTGCCTACGTATGTGCTCTCGCCGATGAATGACCATTCTCCTACCCGAGAATTTCCGCCAATAGTAACATTACGCGCGATATCTGCCTTGCGCTCTATGACCGATTCCGGGCCGATGTGCAGTGACGATGGGTTGCGGAGGATTGCCTTGCGTGCGATTTTATAGCCTTTTGACATCTTTTAATACCTCTGAAACTTTCATAAAAATAAAAAAGAACGCGAAATGCGCCCTCTTTTTCTACAAATCTATGGTGCTACGCGGTTGACGTGATTCTAACTAAATCTATTGAGTTAGTTGACGACTATGCGTTGCGTGAATTGGTACAAGAGTTTAGTCTATCGCCTGATTTGGTTACAGCTTAAACTCTATTACTAATTATTATACCAAAGATGTTATTAAAGATGTACCAAACATTGTGTGAAGATAGCGTAAGCAGTATTATACTAGGAGATAGATATGTCACAAAAAACAGAAATAATTTACAAGCTAGATAACATAGACGCCGATGACGGTGTAGATATATTTGAAATCGCACCGATACTAATGAGTTTTGGTGAATTAATAAAAAGCTCAAGTGACACTTTAGGTTTTGAGCAAAAGATTGATGTTAAAGTTAAGCCCTTCAGGCAAGGCTCTTGGATAACAGAATTTATAATTCACCAAGAAACGATTAGGAACCTTTTTAATCTTGCTAAAGACCCAAACGCACAAGCGGTTGGGTTAATACTCGCTCTGCTTGGTCTTAGTGTAAAAGACGGCATTAACGGTGTGGTAGGCGTAGTAAGGTTCACGAAAGGTAAAGTTAATAACTTTAAGAAGAAAGACGATGAAACCGTAACTTATATTAATGAGGCTGGCGAAGAGCTTGAAGTAACTATGCCTGAACACAGACTGGTTCAGTCGCCTCTTGTGCAGATAAACTTTTATAATGGTGTCGTAGCACCTCTTGAGAAATTTCCTACCGCAGGTTCAGTAACAATCAATGTTGAAGCAGATAATAGTGTAGTTACACTGGATGAAAATGATAAAAAAGACTTTGAAGAATACGCAAGAACTGAATTACTTGAAGAAGTAGAGGAAAACGTTACTTCACTAAATAACATATTTATAAAGCCAAAGCGTGGTTCTTACTCAGGAGAAGAAAAGGCATACTCATTCTTTTTCGGCGAAAGTATTTTATACCCAACTACGATTGAAGATGAAGACTTCTTAGAAATGCTTAAATCAGGCACTATACGACTTTTCCACGAGGATGTACTGAAAGTGAATCTTGAAATCATTCAGAAGAAAGATGTTACAAATAAACTAATAAACCACTACTCTATTAAAAAATTACTTGAATACATTGAGTTTCAGAAACCTCGTCAGATGAGGATTGACGGTAAAGAAAACTAGACGAGAAGATACTAGTCTATAATTAGACTATGCAATTGGCAACAAGAAATCGAGGACGGCCAACGGTTTTTAACCAAAACACTGTCCATAAATTAGAGCAGGCATTTAATATAGGTTGTAGTGTTGAAGAAGCCTGTCTCGTATCTGGTGTATCACGCTCTGCATACTATAAAAAGATTGAGACCGACCCTGATTTTATGGACAAAATGGAACGTTCTAAGCTCTTTGCGGTTTTAATGGCACGAAATACAGTATGCCAGGCAATTATGCGTGGCGATGTAAAGACAAGCATGTGGTTCTTAGAGCGTAAGCGTCGAGAAGAGTTTGGCACCTGTAATCATACACAAGCCAGTAGCTCTATGAAAGTTACCGGCATAGATTTTGATAGCTGCACAGTGCAAGAACTAGAAAAGATTGCAGGTATTATAAAGGGCTAATTAGTACTTCTTTAAGGTTACTTGTGTGTTTCCTTGCTTCACTAATTCTTTATAACCAGTAGTCGTGTTGTACTTCATGCTAGCAATGTAATGCGTGTAGGCTTCGTTCTTTTGGGCTTCACTAATACTATCGTCTGCTTGTTTTGCAAAGTAGTTTTTGGCGGCGTCTTTACTGTTGAAATAATCAATGTAGAGGTTTGTTATGCCATCTTTGTTTTCTCCCAGAAGTTTATCGTTTAGCTTAATCACTCTGTCGTCAGAGGTTTCAGAAGTATAAACAGTAATGCGTCGCAACTGGTTGGTTTTATCATTACTTAGAATCTCATATTGTAATGCAACTTCAGCGGATTTTGGTGTTTCTACCACCTTTGCAGGAGCTGCTTTTTGCTCTACTGGCTTAGTCTCGGTTTTAGCTACTGATTGTGTTTGCGATGGTTTTTTCGTAATTTTTGTTTCGGTCTTTGGAGTATGGTCGCCAAATATAGCAGAAAGGGTAATAATCGCAAATAACCCCGTGACCACTCCTTTAATAATTTTATTCCACTTGGTGTACCGCCACATAAGGTATAAACCTAATGGGTAAAATATCACGAGAAATAATATAGCAACCCACGTTGTTGCATACCATTTAGTTTTCATAACTACTCCTCTGTTTATTGTTTAGTATAACTATAGCCACTGTTGCTATTGATTACAAATGTCAGTGGTTGCTGACTTATGTAATCCATAGGATTAACCTATGAGCAAGCAACAGATAGATAAGATTTACCGCACAATTGGCAAGAGAATTACTGATGCTCGTAGTAAACAAAATATGTCACAAGAACAATTAGCCGCAGAAAGTGGTATCGATAGGTCACATATGGGTTTTATTGAACAAGGTAGACGTAAGCCAACCATCAGTACTATCTATAAGATTGGTCAAGCACTAGGTATGAATCTAGAAGATTTGTTTAAAGGCTTGTAATCTACTTAAACTCAATTACACGGTCACGACGATATCGTACTGGACGATTATGGCTTTTGTTATCATCTATGTACAGGTAGGTACCATCGTACTTAATAAGTTTTATACTTCGCCAATATCTAGAACTTCCCGCACGTGGACTCTGATATCTTATATTGATAATCCCACCAACTCGAGTTTCTAGATAGCTTCCAAGCTCTGCTTGATTTACGGCACGGTCACCAACACTAAACTTTTTGTCATAAGTCCTACTCTTAAAGTCTCTTTTCGGAGGATTGGATGTGGCAGTGGGGGAGTTGGATTTGCTTGCATTAGCAATAGCATAGATTATCAAAACAACAATAATTACTATTATCCAAATCATGCTGTTTCTAATATAGCATAGTGCTTGACTGGCTACTTAAACTCTAGGACGCGGTCACGTCGGTATCGAATTGGGTAAGTGCCCGAGCCTTCGGAATAGAGGTAAGTACCGTCGTATTTAACGAGACTTACATTACGCCAATAATTACCACTACCAGGACGTGTGCTTTGGTATCTTACGTTTATCGTTCCTCCAACCCTAGCTTGCAAGTAGTTCTCAAACTCTTCTTGGTCAACACCACGGTCACCGACACTAAACTCTTTTTTAGTAGAAGTCTTTGCCTTCGTTTTAGTTGCACGTGGTGCGGGTGTTGCGTTAACGGGACTCACATTATCAACGCGTTCATCAGAAAAATCTGTAATATAAGTGTCTTTTGGAGCATCCTCTGGTGCGACCGTTTCTTTCTCTAGCTCTTTAACGACACTTGTCTTTCCTGAATTATGTTCATCATTAAAGAACTCTCCTATATGTAATAGTAGGGCTTTCTCTTCTTCTGCCTGGTCGTCAACCCAATCAAAGTACGATATACGATAAAATGTCCATCCTGCCACTTCTAATGCACCTTGACGCTCCCAGTCGTTCTGTACGTAAACTTGACCGTCTCCGCCCTCAAAGTGGGTCGGACCATCACACTCGATGGCAAGTTTCCTACCATTATGGTGAACAACAAGGTCAATTTTAAACCCGAGCGACTCTGCTTGCGTTTCGAGTGTAAACTCATTTGCATCAAGCTGCTTCGATAAGTAGTTAAAAACCTGCTCTTCGAAGTGTGAATCAAAACGCTGTTCGGATTTACTGTGCCTTCTAGATATTGCTCCGTTCTTATCAACATACTCTAGGTACTTCTTAATCCAAATACCTTCAGGCCAAAGCTCAGTCGCAAGAGAAGTCACACAATGGACCTGAAGTCGGGCACGACTAAACGCAACGTTCACACGGCCAGCGGCTATGTCTTTACGTATCTCGCCGCCCTCACCAGTTAACGCGATGTAACGTCGCTTGTCGCTTGGGTCTTTGATGACAAATGAGTAAATTACAATGTCGCGTTCATCACCCTGGATTCCATCAATAATCGAGACCTTGATGTCTTCATCCGTAATAGCTTTACGTATTTCTTCGGCTTGCTCGTTAAAGAAGGTCAATATGGCGATAGACTTATCTTTCAGAATTGGGTCAACCTTTATCTCTTCCACTAGTTGCTGAATTTTATGTATCTCAGCAATGTTGGTCCTACTGCCCATCTCCTCATTATTATTTGGAGTAACCAAATGATTCAGTAAGACACGACCAGTATCTTTATAGGGAACGATATTATCATTAACAGCTTCAAGTTTACGGCCGATAGGTTCGTAATATGCCTCGTTAGAGAAGCCGATTAGCTCTTTAGGGGAACGATAGTGATACTTTAAAGTAGTGGTCTTAAACCCATTTAGATTGGCGATGTCCATCACCGATTTAACCGTGTCTTCTTCTGCTTTAATCTGATAAACATCAGGAATCTTATGTTTTTTTGCTATGGCGTTAAGCTGGTCATTAGACTTGAACATAATGTTGTCATCACGCATTTGTAGCGTATCTCCAAAGAATATTGTGTGCTTTGCACGGTACATTGCTGGGAACGCGTAAGCAAAATTACACTGCGATGCTTCGTCAATAATCACGTAATCGAACGCGTTCATTTCCAAAGGAACGATACGGCTCACATCGTCTAAGCTCATCATCCAGATAGGCAGAACTTTTGACATAGCACTAAAGTTATCTTCGTTATGTTTGAGTCTGTCGAACGTTTTATTTGCTTTCTTGCTCTTTGAAAGACTTCTGGCGACTTGTGCTAAAGTCGCTCTTAGTTCTTTGCTGTTATTAGCCTCACCAACTCTTGTTAGTATTCGATTACGAACATAGTTAGTAATGTTTTTTCTATAGAACTTTCGTATATCTTTGATTTCTCGGTTTAGCTCATTTGCGGAATATAACGATGCCTCGTCTAAGTGTGCAGAAATCTCATTGTACCTTTCGAGGTCTTCGAATACCTTGTTCAGGCCACCGTGCTCACTGACTATCTTTTTAAGGCTTGCGAGGGCAGTATGCGGCATATCTTTGCTCTGAAGTAATTCGTCGAGTTCGGAACGGGTAAATGCTAATATTTGGTCGTCGTTTGAATATACAAAGTATGCTTTAAAACCATCCAATAATTTCAGTTTTGCCGACTTTGTATTGTCGGAAAACAATATCTTTTCAAATTCTAAGTATATTTCTTGTAGGATGTTTTTGCAGTGTTCTTTTAGTGCACTACGAAGCTTGAGGTCATTAACTTTACTCGCAAAGAAACCAGACCTTTCTGGCATATGTGTCTTGAAGTATTCGTTAATATTCTGAATGGAAGTTATTGTTCCTTTATAGTCTATTTCAAGGTCCTTAAATTTGTTATCAGCAGTTTTTATAAACTTACTGTGAGCGTTGTCAAATTGTTTAATCGTAGACTCAAGATTTGCTATAGTTTTTTCAAAATCCAAACAGTGGTCATAAAACTCTACATCGATACCATAATTATAATAAGGGTCTAGATAGCTAAGGCTCCGACGTTCTTCATACAATGAGTAGAGCGAACGCTCTATGTTCATATTCTCTACAAATATCTTTGAGCGGTCAGTAAGTAGCTCAAGTGGCTCTTTTAAGTCACCGACCTTACCTTTCTGAAATTCTTTGTTTAGTGCTATGAGCGTATTGGCAGCACTGTCCTTTTCGTCATCGGCCGTGTATAGCTTAGAGGTTTTATCAGGTATGTAGCCGAAGAGAAATGGTACATCAAGAGTCTTTAGTTTGTCCTTTACGCCACGTATAGCTTGGTCTTTTTGACTAGCAAATAATACTCTTTTTCCCGTGGCCGCTAGGTGAACTAGTAAGTTTGAGATAGTCTGGGATTTACCAGTGCCAGGAGGACCTTCTACAATGACAGCCTTATTGGCTGTGATGCCCAATACTTTCAGTTGGTACTTGTCATAATCAAACGGAAAGAATATCTCTGTACTACCATCATCAGATACGGCTTGCTCAATTGCCATATCTTCGTCAGATACCCAACTCCCCAGCGAAGTCTCTGTTAAGTCTTCATCTTCTAAAGCGGCAATCGCTTTAAGATCTTCAGCTAAGAAGTGGTTAGTCTTATTCGTAATCGCAACTATACTTGTATCGAAACTTGGTGCTTCAGAAATAGACTTAGCATCCACTCTATCAAGCTGCACTCTAATTGCAGACCACAAATCTTCAATAAACTCACTTCCAATTGGGAGGCCAGTCTTACCTTCAGCTTCTGAGTCGGCAACAAACTTAAAAACGTTGTCGTAGTATTGTTGCGGTAAGTAGTTTTTAAGTGGACCACTCAATACTTCTACGTAGCTATCGGGCAGCTCAATGACTACATTAGCTCCGTCGCTCGTGTATTTAAAGTTAATGGCTGCAATTGGGATTTGCAACAACGGTGCTTCGTAGTTTTCATAATCTTCACCGAACTCAGTTTCCTTGTATCTTTTACCCTCAAAGGATATAAAGCCAGTCTGTAAGACGACCCTCTTCGTATATTCGTCAGTTTTTATCTTCGTGTCTATTTCTTGGATTTTATCAAAGATACCCCTGTCGCGGAGAATACGATATTCCGCCTGGAGCTGTTCGTCGGTCTTATCTTCACTCGGTAGGTCTGGGTCATATTTGCTGTCCAACGAAGTAACTAGGTTAATTGTTATCGAGTCGACTTCACTCTTAAAAATTAAGTCGGGGATAGGCACTAGACTGCCGTCCATAGGTTCAGTCTTAATCGGTCGACTTCTCGAAGCACTACTTGATATAAGGCTTACATAATCAAGTCCGTATTTCGCTAATTGGCTAATAGATACTTGGGGTTTTGGCATATATTATTTCTTTTTATTTACAATTTTCATAATTTCATCACGTCTATATCTTCTATCGCCCCTTGTGCCAATACGCACAGCCACCAAGTACCCTTTTTTATCCCAAGCACGTAAAGTGTTCGGATGACATCCCAGCATGTCACACGCCTGTTTGAGCGTGAGTAGTCTTGGTCGTTTCGCACCAGATTGTGTCATACTATAACTATACACGAGTTACTAGCTCCGTGGTAAAGAACAGACCATGACAGGCAAAGAAAAAATAGAGTATGTGTATGATGCAATTCTCTCTGAGTACGAGAGCATGGTTGTTAGTGGACAAGTTACCCTCCGCTCCCAGCTTTTTATGCCTGTTTTAATCTATGTTGATGAGCAAAAACAGATATTGGATGTCCTTGTGCAGGAAAAGCGTATTAAGTACGAAATTATCCGTGAAAACGGATGGATGATGGACACCGAAACGGTAGAAACTGACCATATCACTGCTTCTCTTGTCTACAAGATAGACTTACTGGACTTACCGGTCGAGACTGCCCTTTCTGTAAAACACGGGGTCACAACCAAGAGTAAAAGGATTAATATTGATAAGCTAACACCAGAACACTACAACAAAGCGTCAGGGGTTCTGGTCTTATCGGCATTTGATAAAGTTGATGTTTCGAACCGTGGACAGGTCAAACGGAAGAATGGTCAGCATTACGCTCAGCCATGGCTTTTAGGGTTGCTGTTCAATAATGTCAATAACCTAAAGTCAGGTGTTAGTTTCAGCAAAGTTCTAGGAGTGAGCAGTTCAATAATTGATAAAAACAAAGTTAAAAAAGTCAGAAACACAGTGCAGGAAATCAATGAAAAAATATCAGCATTGGGTGGCCCAAATAATCTGATTAAAATCCAATCTGATAAGGTATTTGTTAACAATTCCTATCTGTTATAAGTGCTGGAAATAATTTTCAGCACACCTCCATGCACATAGTATGCCCGTAATCAAAAACGGGCATTTTTAATACTCGTTGATGGTTGCAGTAAGGCAACTATGAAAACGAACAATGAGCCTCAACCAGTAAGGTCACACAAACAGGCCACAAACAAAGGCGTGTCTACTGAGTTGTCGCAAGACGTTGTGATTGCGATTTCAGATTATTTGGATGTTTTCGTCGAGATTGACCTTGCACTAAAACAACTTAACGAACAAGGGGTAAGCAAAAATGGAAGTCAAGGTTGAATACAAAGAATTATTAAGAAATCTAACCGTTGGACTCTTATTGGAGGCGTTCTACGAACTGATAGATAGAGAGGACATGAACATTATTGAGATAATGGAAAATAAAATTGCAAATACGCGTGTCGAGATTGAAGAGGAATCAAGGATAACTAGGTCCTTTATCCATGATTGACACGGTCAAACTTAGTCTTAAGGCTGACCAGTTTGTAGCAACAGAAAATTTTGGTAATTTAACAGAAAGGTACGGGGTTACGCGGACTGTGCGTAACCCCTCACGCAACGAGCTACGGGCTGGCATGTATTTGCCGCGAGTCACACTGACTAATCGACCCACACGTCTTGGGCGTGAGCAAATTCTTACAGTTGAGTTCTCTGCACCAAAGTTGCTATACGGTAATAACTTTGACGAAGCAACCGACGAAGACTTCGATAGTTTGGTAGCCAAGTTACGGCGTGCACTACGCTACATTGGTATAAAAGTAACCGAAAATACTATTGCCGAAGCTAGAGTCATGTGCTGGCACCCAAGTAAGAATATCGTTTTAGATAATTGCTTTGGCAGTCAGATTGTAATCAATGCCCTAAGAAAGATTGATTTCAACCGTACATACAGTATCCAAAAGACTGACTTTCAAGACGGCGAGATACTGCATTTTCACAGTAACTCTAAAGATATTGCTTTCTACGATAAACTAGCTGACTTGCGTCAAGCGAATATCAGCGATAAGAAATCACTAGAAAATGATAACCAGCTACAGGTTGGACTTTTGTGCCAATATAGTGAGCTAAAAGACATTAGTGTCTTACGCTACGAGATACGAATTAATGGTGTCAAGGCTTTGGAGCGTAACTTTAAAGACATACCTAGTGATGAGCTGACGTTCAAACGACTGTTCAACTCTGAGCTATGTAAACAAGTCTTGGTAAAACATTGGGAAGTTTTCCTAAAGCAAATTGACTACCTTTCTCTGGACGTCAATAAACCATTGGAGCTACTCCAAAACTACTTACTTGAAAACGAGAATGCAACGCCCCAAGCTGCTTTGGCTGCGGTTGCCGGATTGTTGGTAGCCAATCAAGAAAGTGTCACTGCACTTAGGAACGTGTTAGATAAACGGTTTGGCAGACACTACT